>LWDU01039232.1_pt1 | contig 194316 bp, 151 predicted proteins | sample 727161 | NCBI WGS metagenome assembly LWDU01 (sample SAMN04566230, study PRJNA314399) | hydrothermal vent metagenome | isolation source: deep sea hydrothermal plume seawater | place: Mexico: Gulf of California, Guaymas Basin | collected 2004-07-11 | reverse complement strand
CCACTTCGGCCTGCGGGTCCTCGCAGTTCGTCCCTAGTCGAGCTCCAGGCGAGCCCAGCCCAAGGCAGAGCGGAGGCCGCGGGGGGGGAGCGGGGTGTGGTGCGCGGAGCGCATCCCGAGCGGAGCTAAGACCCCCACCCGCCCTGCGAGCCGCAGCGCAGGCCGACCATCGGCATGCCATTCCACATTCAAGGGATCCCCGCGAGGGGATCCCTTGAGAGTTGCAGCAAGAACTCAAAGCGTGCCTACCCAGTCACCTGCTGGCACCCTCGCCCCAACCCCCTTCCACAAGAAGGGCCTTGAACACCAAGGGGGCGAGGCGCCTTGCTGTTTTCGCGCCAAGAAGCAATAAGGGGCAGGAGATCGCCGCGACTCTCCAGCCGAGCTAGGAACTCGCGCCCCCGAGCTGGTCGAGGAAGCCCACCACGACCGATCGTGTGGCCTCGTCGGTTTGCACCAGGCCCGTGATCTTCTTCACGGCATGCAGGACCGTGGAATGGTCGCGGCCACCGAAATAGCCCCCCACCTCTTCCAGGGAGAGGCGCGTGACCTGGCGCGCGAGGTACATGGCCATCTGTCGCGGCAGGGCAATCTGGTTGGTGCGCCGCTTGGATTGTAGCTCGGCGAGTTTGACCCCGTAGTGAGCCGTGACCAGCACGATGATGTCCTCCATGGTCGGAGCGCCGCGGCGTTTGACGAAGAGATCAGCGAGCACTTCGCGGGCGAAGGGCACCGTGATTTTTTCGCCGGAAACGCTGGCAAAACCATACAGACGGTTCACGGCGCCTTCGAGTTCGCGGATGTTGGTGTCCACCCTCTCGGCGATGAGCTGTGCAACCTCGTTGGGCAAGTCCTCGCCGCGCTCGCGGCCCTTGCGTTTGAGGATGGCCATGCGCGTCTCGTAGCAGGGCAACTCGATTTCGGTAACGAGCCCCCACTTGAAGCGCGAGACCAGACGGTTCTGCAGGGTGGGAATGTCCTTCGGGGGCAGGTCCGAGGAGAGCACGATCTGCTTGCCCGCGTTGTAGAGGGTGTTGAAGGTGTGGAAGAATTCCTCCTGGGTGCGCTCCTTGTTCGCCAGCACATGGATGTCGTCCACCACCAACACATCGACATTGCGATACTTGTTGCGGAACTTCTGCAAGTCGCCGTTCTCAAGGGCGCTGATGAAGTGGTTGACAAAAGTTTCGCAAGACAGAAACAGGATGCGCACATCGGCCCAATTGTCGAGCAACGCGGCGCAGATGGACTGCAAGAGGTGGGTCTTGCCGAGACCCACATTCCCGTGCAGGAAGAGCGGGTTGTAGGCCTTGCCCGGGGCTTCGGCGGTGCCGAGGGAAACGGCGTGGCTGAAGCGGTTGCAGGGGCCCACGACGAAGTTGTCAAAGGTGTACTTGGGGTTGAGCCCCACATCGCTGCCGCGCACGAGGCTGGAGTTTGCGCCATTGCGCTTCAGGGCGCCGGCGCCCGACCCCGTGGGGGGCTCGCCGCCTTCACGGCCGCCGTGCTCACCCGTCGCAGCACTCTCGTGGACGAGGGGGGCGAGGTCGTCGTCTTCGATCGCCTTCAAGGCCAGCTCGGGATCCACCACGAAGGACAGCTTCAAGGTGCGCCCCAGAACCTCGTCCATGGCATCTTCGATCACCTCTCGGTAGTAGTTGTGGAGCCAGTCCTTCGAGAAGCCGTTTTGCACCGCGACACAGAGCGATTGGCTGTCCATGGAGGCCAGGTTGGCTCGGCGGAACCAGGTTTCGAACTGTTCGGGTTGCACCCGCTTGTGGATCTCGCGGCGCAGTTGGCGCCAAAGCGCAATGAGTTCTTCGGGAGGACCCATGTTGCCGACATGGGCGGGTCGTTCGGTACTCGCTGAAGAGGCGCTCGACACAGATGCGCTCAAGGTCGCGTTGGCTGCCGTAAAGCAGTCAGCCGCCAGATTTTTTGCACGAGAGTCTGCGTCGCGGTCGGCTGCGGTGGTGGCCTGGTCAAGAGCGGTCATGGCGGGGCGAGTGGCACAGAGACAGAAGCGGGGATGGCCAAGGCTGTAGGCACGCGGGTCTACAGAGAGGCGCGAAGGGCTTTTCGGGGAAGCGACGGGGGGGGCCGCCGAAGATCTGATTAGAATCGCGGCAGCCTGCCGCGTCAACGAACACACGGTGAACTCTTGGCGCGCCGTTCATAAGCCTCGCGCCAAACACGCGCTGCGCGCGCCGGAAAAGTTGCCACCAGACTTTCCACAGGTCGGTGGATATCTTTGTGGACAAGCGACCCCGGGCCTGCTCTTCCCGCGCCGCTCGCCAACCGGGCCCAGGGAAGATTCAGGGACGGATCAGGCCGCTATTCATGAACGGCTGGAGGCCCCAGCGCCACAACGGTTGCCACCAAGATATCCCCCGCTCTGTGGATATCTTGGTGGGAAGTTGCGGCTCCTACGGAGAGCCGCAAGCTCGAACGCGCCTGGTCTTTGGTGGCGCCCATGGCCAAGAGAACATGGGAGGCGAGGGCCGCGCCACTGGAGCAGGCAGAGCCCACACTGGCCGCCAGACCTTCGAGATCAAGGCGCGCGACGAGGGCCTCTCCCGAGAGACCGGGCAGGAGTAGCTGCAAGGTGTTCGGGAGTCGGGCCGGGTGGCCGAGGGGCGGGCCGAGAAGAATAACGTCGAGGTCCCGGTCCAGGCGTTGCCAAAGAGAGCTGACGAGGGCTCGGGTGTGGCTGGCGTAGGCTTCGCGATGGGCTACAGCCAGCTCCACAGCCAGGGCGGCCGCGGCCAGCGCGGGGGCGTTCTCGGTGCCAGCTCGTCCACCGCCCTCCTGGCCGCCGCCCAGGGCGAGGGGCGCCCAAGGCGCCCGGGGATTGCGAACGAAAAGGCCCACGCCCAGGGGGCCGCCAAGCTTGTGTGCCGAGAAGGACGCGAGATCCACCCCCCAGGCCGCAAGTTCCAGGGGCACTCGACCCAAGGCCTGCACCCCATCCACATGCCAGAGGGGTCGCCGCTTGCCGAGGGCCGCCAGGCCTTCCGATAACTCTGCCATGGGGGCGAGAGAACCCACCTCGTTGTTGGCCATCAAGCTCGAGATCACGCAGCAGGCGGGGTTCCCTGCCAGCTCCAGGGCCCGATCGAGTTCCAGAACACCCGAGGAATCGATGGGAGCGAGAGCCAGGGCGTGGCCCCGAGCTTGAAGGGCACGGGCGGGTTCGAGTACCGAGGCATGTTCTCCCGCGCTCACCACAAGCCCCGCCTCGCCGCTGGGGGCGCCCAAGACAGCACCTTGCAACGCGGCGTTGTTGGCTTCGGTGCCTCCCGATGTGAACAAGACCCACTCCTCGGGCACCTCGAGGGCGGCGGCCACCTGGGCTCGGGCATCATCGATCAGGGCCCGCGCACGGCGGCCCGAGGTGTGGACGCTCGAAGGATTACCGAGGTCTTGCGCGAGGAGCTCAAGCAGCCGCTCACGGACCACGGGCAACATGGGGGTGGTGCTGTTGTGGTCGAGGTAAAGGGTCATGTTGCAGAGGCGCAGGAAGTCGAGAAGGATCGGTAGAGAACACGATAACGATCGACGAGCTCCTCGCGGGCGAATCGTTCCAGAGCCCGCTGGCAAGGATTCCAAAAGCCAGCCCGGGTCGGGCGGCACAGGCTGCCGCAGCGGCGCAAGCCTGATTCAGGAGCGCGGAAGCTCGAAAGCTTCGGGCGGCAGGGGAGGCAGGTCCTGTGAACGCAGGACGCGCAACTCGTCGTCAACACCGTCCATATTCTTGCTTCTCGGGGCGGGTTGCTTGGGGGCCACGGGCTTGGCGCTCGCTGCCGCTTGCTTGTCAGGCGCGGCTGCGTTGGACTGGGGAGGCGCTACTTTTTTTGGAGGCGCCGCCGCTTCTGGGCGGGCCTTGGGGGTCAGGACCGTTTTATCAAGGGCCTTCTCTTTCAGGGCCTCTTCCCGCGCCGCTGCCTGACGCGCCTTGCGCAGGGCCTTGATGTCTTGCGCGGGCGGTAGGTGGGCCAGGCTTTGGTGGCTCTCTTCCTGGGAGATGACTTCGAGGGCCAGCTCGCGGTAGTCCTTGGCTCCGTTGGACTCGGGGGCATACTCGATGATGCTGGCGCCAAAGCTGGGCGCTTCCGCGAGTTTGACATTGTTACGGATGACCTGGCGGAAGACCTGGCCGGGGAAGTACTTGCGGATCTCGCCCAAGACTTCGCGGGCGAGTTTCAAGCGGCTGTCATAGAGGCAGGGCGCGATGCCGGTGATGGCCAGCGAGGGATTGAGGCGCCGACGGATCAGGTTGACCACCTCCACCAGTTTGCTCATGCCCATCAGGGCCAGAAACTCGGTCTGGACTGTGATGATGACTTCGTTAGCCGCGGCCAAAGCGTTGATCGACAAGAGCCCCAGGCTCGGGGGGCAGTCGAAGAGCAGGTAATCCGCAGGCTCTCCCGAGCCTTTGTGTTCTTCGGACCACAGGCCGATGGCGTCGGAGATCAGGTTGTCGCGGCCAATGGCGCTGGCGAGTTCTAGCTCGGCGCCGGAGAGGTCGATGTTGCTGGGGAGAATCTGCAAACCTTCGACGCCCGTGCGGTGCAGCGCTTCGGCGAATGTCGTTCCACCGTGGAGCACGGTGTAGGAAGAGGGCTCTCCAGCGGGAATTTCAAGGCCGAGGTGCAGGCTCAGATTGGCCTGAGGGTCCATGTCTACCACGACCACGCGGCGCCCTTGTTCAGCGAGGGCCGCCCCCAGGTTGACTGTCGTGGTCGTCTTGCCGACGCCACCTTTTTGATTGATGACCGCTATCTTGCGCATAGTTCACGCCCACGGGGTCCAGGGCCCGTGCATACCGTCTGGACTATAGCGCTTTGGCGCCTACTGGCCAGCCAAGAATCAAAGCACAACTCACGGGGTCGCCAAGTTTCCCGATCCGCTCTCACCGTCCAGAGGTCCCAGGTAGATGGCGCTGTGTTCGACGCCGAAGGGGTCGAGGGCCTCGAGCACCTCGTCGAGCCAAGCCGTGCCGTAGGCGGCGATAAAGGGCATGGCGTTGAGCACGCTCTCTTGAGCGAGCCCCCTGGGAACGAGGGAATGGTTGATGCGGCGCAGGTGACGGCGGCCGTGGCCCAGGTGGTTGGCCTCGGCTCGGGCGACCTTTCCCGCCAGCTTTTCGATGGCTGCCGAGACCTTGCTCGCGGTGTGCTTGAGCGAGCCGGACAGGGTGCCGTCGATAGCTACAAGGGCCTGGCGCTGGTCGAGGAGGCGCTGGCGCACTTCTGCCCCGAGAGTGCGTAGAGCTTCGGCGCCCTCGCTCCCACCCTGGGCCGTGCTCAGGTCGCCAAAGGCGCCGCGGGCTTCGAAGACTTCTGCGAGGGGGGCTCGCGCGTGCAAGAGCGAGTTTTCGTTTTCGGCATCGATGAGAGTGACCGAAACCCTTGGCACGAAGGCCGGACTGGGAAGGCCCAGATGCACTCGCGTGCCGGCCAGCTGCGCGTGGCAGGCAAGCTCTCTGGGGCCACCGACATGGGCCGCCACGGGCAGCGCCAGGTCCTGAACCAAGGGCCGCAACAAGGCACCCGCCGACCACGAGCCGGGCTCTTGCACGACTTCCGCCGCGAGTTCGGCGACTGTGCGAGAACCGGGCTCCTCGTCGTAAGCAAAACCCTCACCCCCTAGGCGCAGGGCCGCGCGGCCAGCGGCGTCCACGCGGAAGAGTAGCGCCGCCTGGGCGTGGGGAACGGGCACTTCATGGCCAGCCTTCGAGAGGGCCTCCTCACCAGCGGCCAAGGCTCCTCGTGGGTCGTTACCCACCAGGGCCGCGAGATGGTGCGAGAGGTCCTCGCGAATCCAGTCGGGTTCGAGCACCACCAGCCCCAGGTGGCCGAAGAGTTGCAGCAGGAATCTGGTGCTGGCCGTCGCGAAAGTCTCGCCGCTTTGGGGCATGCAGAGTTCGAGGGCCTCGTCGATTCTGGGCAGGTATCCGAAGAGTTGGCGCAACAGTTCGCGAATCGCAGGCAGGCACTGGCGTTCGTCGTCGAACACGATGCTCGACAGGGGCTGGCGACCACTTGAAAGACCGGCCAGGGTGATCTTTTGCAGGTCCAAGTTTGGGTTGACGAAGTAGCCGTGGTGTACCTCGGCTACATCATGGTCGTCGGCGTGATTCCAATAAAGAGGTACCACGGGCTGTTGCCAAGAGACCGAGAGCGCACGGGCGATGCGAACCGTCTGTAGCGCCTTCCAGAGACAGAGCAACGGGCCGCCGAAGGCTCCGGGCTGTTGCCCACAAACGACAAACGAGGCCCCGGCGGTTTCGATCGAGCGCACCGAATCGAGGACGGCCACCGGCGGCTCAAAGGTCGAAATCCGCGCTTCGAGACAGCGCGCAAGGCGCGCTCGCTCCCCGGTGCTGAAACGATCCCGGGGCGGTGTGATGTCCTCGAGTTGGCGGGCCAGTTCTAGCCCGGGGAGTTTGAGTTGACCCGCGAGCGCCGTTCCGAAAAGTCCGCTGAGGCCCAAGGCGTCCGCCCGGAGGTATTCCAAACGCAGTTGCGAGTCCACGGCTCTTGCTTCCGGGCAAAGCCGGGCTAGTGGGCCAAGGCCTTTGAAAACTCGAGCTGCATGTGTTCGAGGGCGGCGCAGGAGGCGTCCTTCCACGACCGGCCGGCGTACTCGGGGCGCTTCCAGGCGTACAAGATGCCCCGCGAGGAATTGACCAGTGCGCCCCGGCCCTCGGGTAGAAAGCCACCCAGAGTGTCGGCCACTCCGGCGCCCTGTGCGCCGTAGCCAGGAATCAAGAAGGGCGCGTGGGCCATGATCTGGCGCAGGCGCGCGAGTTCGGCGGGGTGGGTTGCCCCCACCACCGCGCCGATGCTGGAGAAGCCACACTCGCCGCGCAAGGACTCGCCCCAGCGCTCCACTTCGCGGGCGACGATATCGACCAGCGGTGGCTCGCCATGTTCTTGAAAGATCGCGCTGCCTGGGTTCGAGGTGCGCACGAGGATGTAGAGGCCCGCGCCCGTGCGCTTGCAAACCTCGAGCAAGGGCTCCACCGAGTCGCTGCCGAGGTAGGGGTTGACGGTAATCGCGTCGCAGATTGAGTCGCCGGCGTCTTCGAGATAGGCCTGGGCGTAGGCCCGTGCCGTGCTGGCGATGTCGCCGCGCTTGACATCGCCGATGACGAGCAACCCTGCGCGCCGCGCTTCGGCCACAACCCGCTCCCAGGCCAGGGCGCCGTCGGCTCCCAGGCGCTCGAAGAACGCGGACTGCGGCTTGACCGCGGGTACCCGGCCTGCGCAGAGGTCGATGACCTCGATGAGAAACTGCTCCACCAGGAGAGCCCGCTCGGCCCGCGGCGTCTTGGGGTCAGCGGCGGCGCTGAAGGGCTCGGGCAAGAGACTCAGGTGCGGGTCGAGTCCCACGAGACAGGGATTGCCGCATTCGAGGATGGCAAGATCCAGGCGGTCAGCGTAATTCACGAGGGCTCTTGCTCTCCGGGTTCGTCGGCGCTGCCTTGAAACTCAGCGCCCAGGGCCGACAGGGCGTTTTGCAAATCTTCCACCCGCTCGGCTTCGGGAATCAGAACGCCGGCGGAGACCGTGATGCGCAGAGCTTCGTCGACGCTCAGCGGCAAGGGAATCAGGCGTTCTTCCTTGATGAAGACCGTGAAGCCCGTCATGGGCATGGGCGAGGTGGGCACGAAAACCGAGACATAGCGGCCGCCCAAAGCCTTGTGCACCGTCTTCAGCCCCGAGCTCGTGACGAAGGCGACGCAGTAGATGTCGGCACTCGGATAGGGGGCCGCCACTACCGTGTCGAAGTCGAAGTCCGTTTCGGCGGCAAAGAACTCGACCAGTTGTTTGGTGTAGGGATAGACCGATCGAATGATGGGCAGGTTCTGCGCTGCGCGGTCCACCGAAGCAATGGCACGACGACCCAAGAAGCCACTGGCGAGGTAGCCCAAGGTCAATACCACCAAGAGGCTGACGAGGGCGCCGACCATGGGTGGCACCGCCGCGCGAACTTCTCGCCGCAGCTTGTACGGATTGATGGCGAGGGCATTCATGTTGCGCAACCAACCCAGGTGCGGTTCGCGCAGAAAGTCGAGCTCGGCCTGGAAGCGCTCGCTGTTCACCCCACCATCTTCACGGCTGCGCAACTCCTCGAGGTTGGCTGGCAGAGCGGCGGTGTCGAGATACTCGTTCGAGAGGGGATCGATATCGAGGCGCTCCAGGACCTTCCACCCCAAGGTGTTGCCCTCGAGCAGGTAATAGATGGTCGAGTTGATCGGCGTGGTGACATAGTTCTGCGCGAACTGCACCACCGTCACCAGGATGAACAAGGTGAGCGCCGCGGGTAGAATCGTGATCAAGCCGCGCAGGAAGAACGACTTCTTCAGCGTGGCGTGCTTCTTTTTGGGCTTTATGGGGTCCATGAATTCCGGCAGAGCCCACAGGCGCGCTCTGAATCGACGAGCATGGTACCCGCTGCTTGCGCTCTTGGAAGAGACAGCTCCGCTCCGGGACTGTCCGCCGGTTCAGGGCGCACTCAAGGATGAGCTTCTTGAGGGAGTCGGCGGAGCCACGAGGAACTCTGCCGAGATGTGGTCGGCCAGGGCCAAGCTCTGTTCGGTCAGGCAAAAACAGCCCCGCGACTCTTCGAGGAGGCCCTCGCCAGCAAGGGCGCGGGCGCGAGTCTCGGCGGGGTCGTGGTGTTCCTGCCAGCCGGCGGTCTCACGGGCTTCGGAGGGCTTGACGCCGCGTTGGGTTCTCAGGCCCAACCACCAGGTCTCACCCAGGCGCGCGGCACCCTCTAGCTGTTCGCTCCAGGCCTCCGCCCCGGTGCCCTCCCCCACCCGACGGCGGTAGGTTTGAAGAGCCTTCGCGTTGCCCGCTCGGCGCCCCTGTACGCAGCTGACCGCCGAGGGTCCGATGCCGACATAACTCTTGTTGGCCCAGTAGCCCAGGTTGTGCGCGCACTCTTCGCCTGCGCGGGCAAAGTTTGAGATCTCGTAGGGCTCGAGTCCCGCAGCTCGTGCAGCTGCGCGAGTTTGGTACAGAAGCTCGAGTTCCGCATCGTCACCCATGCGCTTGATGCGGCCCTGGTCCAGCCAGCGGCTGAAGACCGTGTCCTCTTCGAAGGCCAGGTTGTAGGCCGAGAGGTGTTCCGGTTCGAGGTCCAGGACGCGTCCGAGGGCCGTTCCCCACGATGAGCCCTCCGTGCCCGGTGCAGCGAAGATCATATCGATGTTCAGTGAGCGCACACCTGCTTGGCGAGCGGCGTCATAGGCTCGCAAGGACTGGTCGGTTGTGTGCACGCGACCAAACAGTTCCAGGACTTTGGGGTCGAGGGACTGAAAGCCGATCGAGAGGCGCGTCACGCCAAGGTCGAGCAGGGCGGCGGCCTTGTCACGGTCAAGGCTCTCGGGATTGCACTCGAGGGTGGTCTCGCTCGAGGAAGCGCGAAAGCCCGTGTGTTCTTCAAGGGCATCGAGCAAGTAACGCAGCTCCGCAATGGAGAGCAACGAAGGCGTGCCTCCACCGATGAAGAGCGTGCGCGGCGAGCGCGGCGAACGCTGGGCTGATTCAGCCACGATTGCATCCAACGTGCCGCCGATGTCCTGGCCCTCGGCGGGCAAGGAGAAGAAGTCGCAGTAGTGGCACTTGGCTTGGCAGAAGGGCAAGTGCACATAGAGCGACGTGCCCGATGGCGCGCGCTCTTGCGGCAAGAACTCACTTCTTGCGAGGTGTTCGGTTTGGTTTGGGTTCGGCGTCTTGATTCTTGTCCTCTCCGCCCATGACCGAGTAGAGCTTGCGCAGAGAATCCTGTTCGATCTGGCGCACACGCTCGCGGGTCAGGCCAACAATCTTACCGATCTCCTTGAGGGTCATGGGGTCGGGGGCATTTTTCCCCAAACCGTAGCGCAGACGCAGGATCGTGGCCTCGCGCTCGTCGATGACCTTGAGCAACTCCTCGAGCTTGTTGAGCAGGTCGAGGTTGACCAGTTGTTCGTCGGGGGTGGCGCTGCCGACGTCTTCCACGGTGTCCTGATTTTGCGAGAGCACATCGAGGGAAATCTGCGGGCCCAGACCCGATGTGGCGATCGTGCGACGCAGGAGCGGCCAGTTGTTTCTCGGCACGCCGAGTTCCTCGGCAATCTCTTCCACCGTGGGTACGCGCCCCAAGCGGTAGGTCAACTCGTGGCTTGAGACGCGCCATTTGGAGATGATCTCGTTCATGTAGCTGGGCACGCGCACAGACTTGACCGTGTTGGTCAGGGCGCGGCGAATCGACTGTTTGATCCACCAGGTGCCGTAGGTCGAGAAGCGACAGCCGGCTTCGGGGTCGAACTTCTCGGCGGCCTTCAAGAGCCCCACATTGCCCTCGGCGATGAGGTCCGGCAGGGAGAGCCCCCGTTCGCTGTACATTTTGGCCACGGACACGACCAGGCGCAGGTTGGCGCGGATCAGATGTTCGCGTGCTTCCAGGTCGCCTTGATGGATCCGGCGACCGAGTTCCTTCTCCTGTTCGGGCGTGAGCAGGGGAACTTCGTTGATCTCTTGAAGATAGGTCTCGAGGCAGCGTTCGGAAGAGATAGCGGGCCTCCTTCCTGCCGGGGAGGGGCAGGAGGCTTGAATTGCGGCTGAAATCGGGGCGTGAGGGCCCCTGTCGGCCTTGGAAAAGTGAAAAACAGCCAGGAACTCATGAAGGGTGCGGAGTGGCGGACCCTCAGCGGGGCGCCTACCCACCTTCAGCGGAATACCTACGAAGTGGAGTGGCAGGCTTGGATCGGGCCTGGGTGCCACCAGTCTTGAGCCAGGTTGGGCAATTCTGGGGAGGGCACCGCGGGTTGAGGTCTGGTATCCTCTCCCCAAGGGCCCAGGGCATGCTCCTGGACCCCCTCGACCATGGGCCAGACCTCTCTCAACCGCATTATCACCGAGGAGGACTTTGCGCGTGCCTTGGCCCAGGAGTGCCGGCCTTTTTTTCAGCTCGCAAACACCCTCCGAAGGCGTGCAGACCCCGAAAGAGCCCGCAAGCACCTCGATCAGATGGTGATCGAGGCGGACATGGTGGAGGCCTTTCTCGACGACCACGGGGCACGCTACAACCGCGGTTTCCACTTCTTCCGCGAACTGGTGGCCTCGATTCGGGGCTTCAGTCAGGCCGGTTTTGCCCTGGCGCACCTCGCCTACCGTTTCGATGGCTACCGCGCCTCCCTGGCCCTCGACCCGGGGTGCGAGGAGGAGTTCCGCGCCGCTCTCGCGGAGGCCTCAGCCTTTGTGGGCTCCGCAGTGGAAACCCTGCTCGAGGCCTGTCGAGAGGAAGCGGTGCTAATTGGGGTACAATGGGACAATAACCTCTTCCCAGGGGAGGGTTTGCGTGCTGCTCAAGTGCAATTGAGCCTGCCGCGGAACCTGGGCGAGGAAGCCCTGGAGGAGGAGGGCATGCAGCCCTCCGAGATCGCCAGCAAGTATCTCGAGGTCTGCAGCCTTTTCAATGGATTGGGCGTGCGCACCATCGAGGACGAAGCCGACCGCGAGGCCTACCTCAGCCGGGTCTGTCGCGAGGAGCACGCGCGGGTTTTCGAGGCCACGGTGCACAACTTGCAATCGGCCTACGACACCCACTTCAAGGACACCAAGCTCGAGCTCGACGAGCCCCGCCTGGCCCAGTTGCGGGGCCACGCTTCGGCCGCCTTCCACCTGCTTGAGGCCGTGACGATCCTGGCCCACTTCGTGGAGCGCCACGAGGCCTACCAGGCGGATAACACCATTGGGGGCCGTATGAATCAAATCGTGCAGCGTTCCGAGGTGCGCCGTATCACCCTCAATGTGTTGCTCCTGTGGAGCCAGAGGTTGATCGAGTTCGGCCGCGACAACGCCCAGGCCCTGCTCACCAGCTTCACCAATGTGAAGCAATTGGAGTTGAGCCTGCCCCCCGACCTGGTGGTGCATGCGCGACCCGCGTCTCTGATTGTGGGGATCGTCAACCACCACGGCACGCCGGTGGAACTCGAGGTGGGTGGTCAGACCGCCAATGCCGGCTCGATTCTCGAGGTGATGATCGCCGTGGGATCGCACCCCGATTGTCGCACGTACCTCTTCCGTGGGGACGAGTGCCCCCTGCGAGACATAGAGTCCCTGTTCACCGCCGGGCTGGGCGAAGGGGGGCTCGAGAGCTTGCCCGAGAACTTGGCCTATCTGGCAACATAGGGCAGATGCCACCCATGTGCGAGGTGTTTGAAGCCCCTATACGCCCATTGTGAGGCGGTTAGCGAGGGCTTCGGGCAGTCCAGCAGCCCGGATTCTATCGGCCTCGCGGGTGATATCGTACTCAACACGGCGAATAGAGACCGTGTCCAGGGCCGTATCGAAAAGGGCATAGGCCGCCCGCGGATCTTCATCCCGGGGTTGGCCCACACTACCGACATTGACCAGGGCCCGATGGGTGTCAGCGAGGTCAATCTCCGTGGCCGCTGTGTAGGCCGTACGGTGCGGGTCGTCCACAAGCCGGAGCAGGCTACGCGGGACATGGGTGTGGCCGATGAAGCACACGGAGCTGCCCATTATATCCAGGCTAGGGCCCGCATCGAGGGTGCTGTTGACATACTCGAAATGCTCGGGGTTGGCGTAGCTCCCGTGGGCCACCGAGCAGTCTTCGAGGTCCAGAAGGTAGGGCAGGCCCTTCAGCCATTGCTTATGATCCTGGCTGAGGACCGCCGCAGTCCATCGAATAGCCTCCTTGGCGTGGCGGTTGAAGTAATAGAGTTCCAGCTCAGCCACCGTCGCTGCGTCATGATTGCCCTTGACCACCAGCACCCCTCGATCACGCAAGGTGGCGATACACTCGGCTGGTGCAGCTCCGTAGCCCACCACATCTCCTACGCTGAGGACGACTCCCACCCCTTCGGCCGAAAAGCACCCCAGAACCGCCTCCAGGGCCGATAGATTGCCATGAATGTCGCCCAGGATGCCGTAGATCACGATCCACCCCCGTCCGCATCCAGGGCCGGGCTGGGTCGAGTGGGCAGGGCGAGAAGTAGCAGCAGGCCCAAGGCAAGCAGCGGCAGGGCTGCATCAGCCCAGCCCTCGAGGGCGGGCCTCAGATCTCGCTGGGTTCTCAGGAGGTTGACCAAACCTCCAAAAAACCCGCCCTGGGAGGGTGTCAGAGCGGGTATGAGCCACACGGCTAGCACCAGCGCCAGGGGGCGCGTTTCCCGGGGCAAGGGCAGCATCAGGGCAGCGAGGCCCAGGAGCAGCAGATGGCCCCACGAAAACAAGGCGGCGGGAAGGATTTCTAGCCAGTGAAGGTCAAGGGACCCACCGAAGATCAGGGGCCCGAGGATTCCCAAGCCCAAGCCCAGGCCGGCGGCCGCGCCCAGGGCGGCAAGGCGCGCCAAGGCGGCCCTGCGCCAGTGGGCTCGGTGGAAGAGCCAGCGGCAGCGGCTCAGGGGGCCCATGGCCAACAGCACACCAAGGAGGCTCCCGATCCAGCCAGCCTCCAAGGCCAGGCGCGATCCATGGTCTCCCCCTATCGTGAGGGCCACAGGGCTGAAGACCACGACCAGGGGCCAAAGGGCCAGGCTCACAGCCCCCCCCAACCAAGCCGCGGGAGTTCGGGCAAGGCGAAGGAGCATCCAACGGGCGGATTGGAGGGCGTGCATGGGTTAGCTCTACGACCTAGAAGCCCTCTAATCCAGGGTTTCATGGCCGCCGCGAGGATTTTCCTGGAGGAAAGGGCAGGGCTCCAGGGCCGTGCTGCGCAGGGCCCCCTCCGCGCCAACAGGGAAAGGGAAAGGGGCTGCGCCTCTGCGGGCCTCGGAGATGGGCAGAAAATCACCACCTCTTTTGTTCTCTCCGGTCCTGTGCCTTGACCCTTCCCTTTCAGACCTTAGCCTGGGCCCTAGCGCTTTTCAGCGATAGGCTGGCAACCAGCCTTTTTCCCCAGGCAACCTCCCGGGATTTCTCCCACCAACCTAGACCACTCCATGGAACGACGATTAGGCAGAGGCCTCGGATCCCTGCTCGGATCCTCCGCTGGCACCGATAACACCCCCGCGGCTCCGAACATGATCGCCCTGAGCGAGATCAGGCCCAACGCCGAGCAGCCCAGGCTTGTCTTTGATCCAGCGGGCTTGGAAGAACTACGAGACTCCATCGAAAAGCACGGTGTTTTGCAGCCCATCATCGTGCGGGCGGTGAAGGATGGCTACGAACTCATTGCAGGCGAGCGTCGCTGGCGCTGCGCACGCCTGGCAGGCCTCGACAAGATCCCCGCCATTGTGCGCGAGGTGCCCGAAGACCAGCGCCTGGAACTCGCCCTGGTCGAGAACCTCCAGCGCCGAGACTTGGGGGCCCTCGAGAAGGCCCGGGGCTACCACCGACTCATGAAGGCCCACGGACTGACTCAAGAGAAGGTCGCCGAGGGCGTGGGCCTCAAGCGCTCTACCATCGCCAACCACCTGCGCCTGCTTGACCTTCCCCGGGAGGTCCAAGAGGCTCTGAGCACAGACCTGATCACCATGGGCCATGCTCGGGCCATGCTTGGGAGTCGCTCCGAGGTCGACCAAAAAGCACTCTTGGGGCGAATCGTCCGAGAAGGCCTCTCGGTGCGACAAATCGAAGGCCTCGTTCGGGGCAAGGACCCTTCGGCGGTCACGGCCACGACCCAGGCCCCCGCCAGGGCTTCTTCAGGTGAGCCAGAGGTCGAACTCCAGCCCGCAGAACCCTGGCTCCAGGACCTCCAGCGCCGGATGCAGATTCACCTGGGCGCCAAGGTTTCCATGGCCAACCGCGAGGGCTTCAAGGGCCGGATTGTGATTGAGTACCACGGCCGTGAGGACCTCGATCGCCTTCTCGAGCTGCTCGCTCCTCGGGAGACGGTGTAAGGGTCCCGGACAGAAGAGCGAGGGCCTTTGTTCCATGTGGAACAAAGGCCCTCGCTCTGTCTTGAGGCTCTCCTGCTCAGGCGTCAGGCAACACCTCGGTGCCAAGGATCGCAATAGGGTTGAGGGGCCGACCGGTGGGGCCCTCGGTGGCCGCGTTGGAGATTTCAGAGACCACATCCAGGCCCTCGATGACCTTGCCGAAGACCATATAGCGGTGGTCGAAAAAGTGCACTGGGGCCACGGTTAGATAGAAGAGGCTGCCGTTGGGGTTTTCTTCACCCTGCTTGACCGCCATGCCCAGGTAGCCTGTGAAGTTGGATAGCCCGGTCTCGGTTTTCTCCAGGGTGTAGTCCGCCCCTCCCAAGCCCCAATCTTCGCCACCGTCTTCCCTGGTGGAGGGGTCGCCGGCCTCAATCAGCATCCCCGCCCTAACGCGGTGGACTTTAGTGTTGTCGTAAAACCCTTCTCCGCAAAGCTTTAGGAAGTTCTCGGTGAGCTTCGGGGCTCGCTCGGCGTAGAGGGCCACGAGCACTTCCCCGCTGTCGGTTTGGATTCGAACCCTGGGGCCACCCGGGGCTGGAGCCGGGTTGTCGTAAAGGGCCGGGTGCTCAGGGCGCCAGACCGCCTCGGCTTCGTAGGCCTTGGTCATTTGGTCGATCAGGGTGATGGGCGTGGTGCTGTCGCCAAACTTGTAGCGCCGAGTCACCAAGGGGTGGGTCGGGAAGCCTTGTCGCAACCGGCTCAGGGCGACCACGGCCTCGGCGTCCCGGCCCTCCTCGTGGAGGCCTTGGGCTTCGAGAAAGAGCCCCCAGGGTGCCGCCGCGGTGCCCTCCAATTCCGTCGCCAGGCCCGTCAGTCCCTCCACGCTTCCCACGAGGCGCCCGGACTGGGGGTCCTGCTCGAGTTCCGCCATCAAGAGCCCCCAGCTGCGATCCATGGCGCCAGCTTCGGCCTGGCCCCGGTACTGGTTGTAGAGGATGCCCGCTGCCAGGGCGAGAGCCAGCACGGCGGCTTTGGGCCAATGGCGTTCGACAAACGCTGCAAAAGGCGATTGCTCTTCGTGGGCGGCGACTGTGACTTCGGTAGGTGCCTTGTGTTCGGCCATGGGGCGCTAAGTTCCTCGTAAAGGGGCGATAAAAGACCCGCCGACCAGGTGTTCGGCGTCCAGGCCCCTCCGAGATGGGGGGCGCTGAGGCGGAGAGAGTTGTTTATCGGGAGCGTTGGTGTTCGAACTCGCGTCGAGCTCTCGTGAAACAAGCCGGGAGTTCCAGATTTGTCCGTGGGCGCAGGCGCCGAGAGCGGTGCCTCCACGGGCCGCGCATTATAGGCGCGGGGACGGGCAAGCAACAAGAGTCAGAGTGGCGCCCAAGGCGCGGGGCTCCTCGACGAGCGTCGCCTGGCGCTCCTGGGAAGTCTGTCCGAGTTCCAACGCACGACACGGGTCACGCGCTATCAGGCCGAGCTCGCGCCGGGAGGAGAATCCGTGCTGGCTGTGGCGCGCGACCTGGCAACAGGGGGCGGCGCGAAACTCCTCGACGGCGTGGATGAGATTCGCCAGGCCTTCCTCTATCACGAGCGGGAGTTCCGCTCCCGCACAAGGCACGCCTCCGAGGCTCGTATCACGCGACGCCAAACAGGCGCTGAAGGCTGCATCCGGAATCAAACACGACGAATGAGTTGGAGGAGTTCCGGAGTGCCGGGTGAGGGCCGTGCAAGCCGCTCGGGCGCCAACTTCCGGGGGGGCGTGATGCATCACTCGGGGGGCCGCCGGTGCTCCGCCGACCGCTCGAGGGAGGACCAGCCCAAGGGAACTGAGTTTCCTGCTCCACGGCCGACCCGAGCCTCGCGAGCCCCAAGCGCGCCGCTTCGCGAGGGCCATGGACCCGGCCGTCTGTCGGGCGGTGGAGTGGCGCGTCTGGCTGTGCTCGGGGCCCCCAGCGGAGCCATGGTTTCACCAGATTGGCATTTGGCTTATTCTGTGGGGCCACCTGCGGGCCGGGTGGATGGGCCGGCCTCCCCCGAACTTGACCTTAGAAACCGCTAATGATCTCTATTCTGTTGCTCTGCCTGGCGCCCCTCGGGGGCGCTGCTCAACTCAGTCCAGTCGCTGCACACGATTTCTCCGCGGTTGAAATCCGTGGCGGACAAGAGGATCCAGCCAAGCAGTATTCCGCCAAGCGCAAGGAGGCGGGCAAGGATCCCGAGAAGCTGTGGGAGCTGTACCTGTGGTGCGAGGCCTATGGGCTGGACAAGCAGGGGCGTTCGTGCCTGCGGGCAGTGGTCAAGGCCAACCCAGACCACAAGGAGGCGCACGAGAAACTCGGACACCTCGAATACGAGGGGCGCTGGTTCCCGAGTCAGAAGAAGCTGGATAAGTTCAAGGCCAAAGAAGAGCTGCGCATCGCCGAGGACGAAGGGCTCGTCAGGTGGAAGGACGGCTGGGTCAAGCTGGAGGACCTGCCTTTCCTGGAGAGAGGCATGGCGCTCGACGAGAATGGCGAGTGGGTGTCAAAGGAGGACTTGGAGAAACAGGCGGCGGGCTGGGTCAAGCAGGATCTTGTCTGGGTCTCCCCCGATGAGATCGAAAACATGGAGAAGGGCCTGTGGAAGTGCGGCGACAAGTGGCTCGACTTGGACAAGGCCAACGAATGGCATTCCAAACTGGAACGCATGTGGAAGATCCCCGGCGACTATTTTCTGCTTTACACCACCTGCGACCGCGATGTGGCCATGCAGGCCATGGACCACATGGACCGCGGCCACAGGGACATGGCGCGCATCATCGGCGGCATGACGGGCGATCTTCTGCATGTGGCCATGCTGCGGAACATCAAACAGTACGGCGTGTTCGCTGCGGGCTCAGAGCGGAACCAGCCGACGGAGATGCTGGGCCTCTCCTCGATTCACCACGCGTACTACGGAGAACTCTGGTTCGATGCCGACAACAAGGAGTACCACGCTGGCGGTGTGGGGTATTGGGATGCATCGACCGAGAACGGCAGCCGATTTGGGCCTCACGCGGCCCGACACGCGGCGACCCTCTCCATGATAGAAGCGGTTGACCCCAGCCCGGAATCCCTGAAGAAGCTGCGCAAGAAAGGCAACTCCTACACCGAGCGCTTCATCGGCGAATTCTACAAGGAGAAGAACCTGCCCCAGTGGTTTCGCTATGGAGCAGCCTCCTATGTGGAGCGCTACTTCGTGGACCAATTCGTCGGCGCCGGCGGCAATGCCAACTGGCCCAAGGACTGGTCGGTCAGCAACATAGCCGGTCGCGGTGGGCTGCGGCCGCTGAAGGACATCTTCAGCATCGAGCTCGCACCCAACGACCCCAGCGATGCAGGCAAACTATTGAATGAAAGGGGGCTGCTCGTGGCCTTTGCCCTCGACGGTAAATGCGCGCCGGTGGCGAACGCCCTGGGGGCGGTCAAGGCCGCCATTCGATCCGGCAAGGGGCACAAGAAAGCCATTGGGGAACTCGAACTTGCCTTGCTTAAACACGGCAAAGAACTGCGAGCCTTTGCCGGTCTCTAGAAACCAGTAAGACAGGAACCACAGACATGCTTTTCACAGCCCTCATATCTAGCGCCCTCATGGCGGCGGGTGGCGGCCACGCGGAGTGGCACCCCGCTGATGCCAACATCTTTGTCGAGATTGCCGCGCCCCAGTCGATCTGTGCGGCGTACGAAGAGTCGGCACTCTTTACTCTGGCGAACGATCTGGAAATCCTATCGCTGTTTGCCACGCTGAACGGCGCGGACCCCGAGACCCTTGACGCGACGGATCTCTTGGAAAAGCCCCTCGAGGGCATGCTGGACTCGTTGAAAGCGCTTGCGCCCGAGTTGTTTCAGGCCTTGTTTCTAGCCCACGAGGCTGTGGGCTGTTCGTTCTCGGTATCGGGGTTGGAACTGCGCGGTCTCGCGCCGCTCTTGCTCGCCGCGGAATACGCGCTGACGCCGGAAATCATCGAGCACTTCGGAACTCTCTGCCTTCGACTCGTCTGCGAGCGACCCGGCGCTACCGCAGAGGAACAGGCGCAGTTCGTGACCTCGCTCGGAGACCTCCTGGGTTTTGAGGGCACAAACCACGCGGTGGCGAGGGGACAGGGAGAAGACGCGGGCGAGACACTCAAAATGACCGTTTGGTCGAACCCGGCCTGGTTGGGCGCGGAAGTCTTCTCGGTCTTCATCGAAGGCAAACATATCGTGGGCCTGGGACGCGGGGCCTCGGGAAAATTTATGACCGAGGACATCCGGCTCGCCTCCAACCCGGGGTTTGAAGGCGGCCGCAAGCAGTTTCGCCAAGAGGAGGGACTTGCGGTTTACGAGTTGTATGCCAACGCCGATGGTCTTGGTGAACTTGGTGCCCTGTTCGGCGGCGACGGAGCCGAGTCGAGCGGAGCCCTGGCTCTGGATTGGCGCATGCTTACAGGCGCGGGCCACTTCGAGTGGCACACGCGGACCCACATGGTAGAGGGCCGCTTCATCATGGAATCCTTCAACACTCGCGGCGATGGCCCGAAGAAGTTCTGCGATGTGTTGGGCCAGACCCCCGTGACGAAGGCCGACTTCCAAATGGTCCCCGCTGGCGCGACTGCGGTTTGGGCCACCACCATCGACAAGGAGGTCCTGGGCGAGGTGATTGCGATTGCCATCGCCGACGCCACCGGCGGCAACCCGGAGGTTTTTCTCCAGGGCCTGGAAGGCGAGAGCGGTTTGAACATTCAGCGCGATCTGGTCGATGCGATAGGGGAGACCCTGGTGTTCTATGCCATGCCCTTCACAGGACCCAGCATGCCCAAGATGTACTTCGCCCTCGAACTCGTCGACGCAGAGGCCTTTGCCAGGGGCCTAGAACAGATGGGGGCCATCGCCACAGCCCTTTCCGGGAACTCCCTGCGGTTTTCATCGCGCCCCTACCGCAAGCACCCAGTCATGTCCTTCGCAAGCGCCGAGGGGTTTGCCATCGATGTTCCCAGTGAGATGATGCCCCTCTTGTCCGGGTTGCTCAACCCCAGCCTTGCGATCGGCATCCTCGAAGATCGTGCGATCCTTTCGCTCTCGGGCATGCACACCAAGCGCGAGATGAAGCGTCTTTTGAAGGACGGCGGAGAAGCACACGCCCTGGCCATGCCGGAGTCGCGCTTGCCCGCGGGCGCAGTCTTCTACCGCGAGACGGACTGGGGCGCCCAGCTCGACTCCCTGTATGTCGGCCTCAAGGCGTTCTTTCCCCTCCTGCAACAAGGTTTTGGGGACTTCCTGACCATAGGCCCCGAAGACCTGCCAGGCGACGACCTGTTCAGTCGCCATATTTCCACAACCGTGAGCTGGAGCGCCAAGAGACCTCATGGGACTTACTCGTACTCCGAATCCAGCTTTGGACCGGAGTTGCTCTGCGCCCTGGGCGCAGGCATTGGAGCAGCCTTGTTCACCGAAGAGTCGGAGGGGCCGGCCGAACTTGCTCCAGCCGAGGCCGGGGCCTCCGCCAAAGACGAGCCGGGCGAATCGCCGACTCAACAAACCCGCGAAGCTCTGCGGGACATCAAGGTGGGGATCATGGTTTTCCGTGGCGACACGGGCCGATTTCCAACGGCTCTGGGCGACCTGACCGGCGCCACGGCGGGCTATCCCAGCGGCTATCTCGCCACCAGAGCGGTGCCGCTCGACGGCTGGGGAAGAACCCTCTTGTACGAACTCGAGGACGAAGACGCGGCGTTCCGCATCTGGTCCAGCGGCCCGAACGGCCAGGACGAAGGCGGAGTGGGCGATGATGTCAACTTGGCCCAGCGCCGTTAAGGAGAACGGGGCGACTCTGCATGGGTAGGAGATTTCGCCACGCGCGGCGCCGAGCGGGCCTCGTGGCCACGCACTTGATGGGGCCCCTCGTCGTGCGCCTGCTCTCCAAGACCTGGACGACCGAAGTACTCGGTGCCGAGCACCTCGGGGCGGCCCGTGGGGAAGGAGGCGGGCACTTCATGTCTGTCTGGCATGGTCGCATGGTGCTCGGTATGACGCACCACGAAGGCTCTGGCTACGAGGTCCTGGTCTCTCCGAGCGCAGACGGTGACATCTCAGAGAACATTCTCAAGAGGTTTGGGTACGGCGTGATTCGAGGGTCTTCTTCGCGCTCCGGCGCACGCGCCCTGCGCGCCATGATGGCCAGCCTGGAGGGCGGCACGGTGTTGGTTATCACACCCGACGGACCTCGCGGGCCGCGACACTCAACAAACCCTGGCCTGGCCTGGATGGCACGCGCCACGGGCTACGCCATCGTGCCCTGCGGTTTCGTTTGCGACCGAGCCTGGCGCGCTGCGAGTTGGGATAGGTTTTGTGTACCCAAGATCGGGGCACGGTTGAGGGTTGTCTACGGCGAGCCTGTGTATGTACCCCGTGAAGCGCAACCCGAGGACCTCAAGGCGGCGACCGAACTGATCCGTGATCGCATGCTGGCAGCCGAGCAGGCGGGCTTTGACGACATGGGGACGGAGAACGACTGGTGATCCGCGTCGGCGCGGCGGGCTGGGTCTATCGCGACTGGGATGGAATCGTCTACCCCGCGCGCAAGCGAAAAGGTTTTGAGGCGCTCGAATACCTGCAACGCTTCACCGACTGTGTGGAGATAAATTCGAGCTTCTACGCCACACCACGGGCAGAAAACGCGGTGCGCTGGGCACAGCAAACTCGCCGCCCAGACGCAGTGCCCGCGTTCCACTTCAGCGCGAAACTCCAGCAAGCCTTCACCCACGGGCCAGTCCTGGCGGGGCAAGAACTCGAAGCAGCCAGCGCAGCTTTTTCCAAAGGCCTGGAGCCCCTACGCAGCTCGGGCCGTTTGGCAGCACTCCTCGCTCAGTTCCCTGTGACCTTTCACCACACTCTTGCCGGCGAGGAACGCCTTGTGGGCATAAAGAGGAGCTTCCCAGGCTGGCCCATGGCCGTGGAGTTGCGCCACAAGAGCTGGTTCACAGAAGCCGCCTTGAGGTTCCTCGAATCAGCCGAGCTCTCGCTCCTACACATCGACTTGCCCGCGGCTCGGGATCACCCACCGGCGCGCTTTCGTTCCACAGGACCCATTGGCTATCTGCGCTTACATGGTCGTAATGCCCAGCAGTGGTTCAAGAAGGGAGCCGGGCGCGACCAGCGCTACGATTACCTCTACGGGCCCCGGGAAATCGAAGAATTGCATGCGACCGCGCTCGAACTGGCAGAAGAACACGATGAGGTTTACATCGTCTCCAACAATCACTTCGAGGGACAAGCCGTAGCCAACGCCATCGAGTTGCGAGCGCGTCTAGTGGGCGAGCGCGTTCCCGCGCCAGCAGAGCTCATGGCGCGCTACCCGCGCCTTGGGGAGTGCGCAGAGAGCGTGGGCCAACAGGAACTCTTCTAGAACCCGTAACTCAAGCCCAGAAACAACGCCAGGCCCTCGGGGCGATTGAAGGCGTTGAATTCATAGAAGCCGCGCATGACGAGGTCGCCGTTCCATTGCGGCATGGAGTAGCGTGCTTCTCCGCCCACACCGGCGGTGCCGTAGAAGCCATCATTGCCATTGGCATCCAGTCCACTGTCGCGGGAGGTCTGCCAGACTCCGTAGCCCGCGAGCCCCACATTCCAACGCTCGCTCGTGCGCTTGCCTACGCTCCAATCGAGAACGATATCTCCCCCGGGGTCGAGGTCCAAGCCGTCGACATTTCCGTGAAACTCGAAGCGCGTCATGGCCGACATGTGCCATTCGCTCCAGCGCTTGGGGTAGTAGGTCATGCCGAGGGAAAACTCGTGGGTGTCGAATCCCTTGCCGGTGTTGTCGTCGGCGCTGGCGGAGTACGAACCCGTATCCATCCAGTAGGCGTAGCCAAAATTGACCCGATGCCGCTCGCCCTCCCAGTACAAGGAGAGGGGTTGCAGATAGATGTCACCGAGCCCCAGGCTGCCCGTGCCGAGTTCGGTGGTGTGCGGATTCATCTCGGTGGTGGCGAGCGGCAAGCCGGCGCGCATCACAAAGCGCGCCCCCAGGATGTTCCAAGGCGTCGACCACGAGAGGGTGCTATGGTTGGAAAGCGCGCTCAAACTGTTCACGCCCACATCATCGCCGTTGCGGTTGGCCTGGACATCGGCGCTGTAGAGCAAGGTCATGTTCTCCAGGTGCAGGCCGGGGGCGGGGGCGCTGCCGAGTTCGAGCCCCAAAAAGCCCGGGATCGAGTGTCCGGTGCGCAACTGGGCCGAGGCGCTGCCCGCGTTGAGGCAGAGCACAACAAGTCCCGAGATCAGCGAAGCGAGGGAGCGAGGGGTGAGCAAAAACATGGCGCCGGAGTCCGAGGTGTGGAGGGTGAGGGGAAGCGCTGGCCAGGATAGCCCCCGAGCGGGGCTATTCGAGACTCGGGTTTTGGGCTCGGGCGAGAATCCCGAGGCCTTGCGGTCTCGTCCGTGGCGGGGCTGCGTAAGCTGAATCCTTGCGAAACCCCGTGCCTCTGCCCGCGAGGCCCGTTCTAGAGGGGCCCAGGCCAGGGTGGACTCTTCCTCGCCGTCCCCTATCCTGATCGGCCCTCGATCTTGCGCTTTCGTGCGAACCCGAGGGCTTTCGTGTTACCCGTGGCTGAATCCCTCCTCTTTCCGGCGCTCTACGCAGGCTGCCTGTCCCTGCTGGCGGTCTATGGCGCCCACCGTCTGTGGATGCTGCGCCGTTTTAACTCCATCGAGACCCCTGCGGCGGCCACCCCCCCAGAGGCGCTCCCACGGATCACTGTACAGCTTCCCGTCTACAACGAGCGCGCAGTGGCAGCCCGGGTGATTGCGGCCGCTGGCGCCCTTGATTACCCCAGCGACCGGATTCAGATCCAGGTCCTCGATGACTCAGGAGACGACACCTGCAAAATAGTGGACCAGGCCGTGGCAGCCCTCTGCCGGCAGGGGTTGGATGCTGTGGTCGTGCGTCGCACGGAGCGCACGGGTTTCAAGGCCGGCGCCCTCGACGCCGGAATGCTGACGGCTACCGGCGAGTTGGTTTGCATTTTCGACGCGGATTTCATGCCGCGCCCCGAGTTCTTGCGCCAGCTCGTACCACACATTCAAGACCCCAAAGTGGGCTGCGTGCAGGCCCGTTGGAGCCACGAAAACCGCGACGAGTCCGCTCTGACCCGCGCCCAGGCGACGCTCCTCGACGGACACTTTGTGATCGAACACAAGGTGCGGCACGACGCGGGACTGTTCTTCAACTTCAACGGTACTGCGGGCATCTGGCGCCGCGCAGCGATTCGGGACGCTGGAGGCTGGCAAACCGACACGCTTACCGAAGACCTCGACCTCTCCTACCGCGCCCAACTGGCGGGTTGGCGATTCGTCTACGCGCCGGAGGTGGTCTCGCCCGCGGAATTGCCCCAGAGCCTGGCTGCATTCAAAACCCAGCAACACCGTTGGGCGAAGGGCAGTGCGCAGGTTTTGAAGAAGCTCGCCAAGAGGATCTACAACTCATCAACACCCCTGCCGGTTCGGCTGGAAGCCTTCATCCACCTCAGCAGCAATGTGGGTTACCCCCTGGTTCTTGCTTTGTCCTTGCTCTTGCCTGTAGTGCACCTCCACGGACCGCTGGTGGGGGATGCGGCACACCTCGCGATCTTTGTCTTGTGCACCCTATCGGTGATGCTCTTCTACGAGCGCGGTCAACGGGCCCTGGGCCGCGGCGTGCTTCGGCGCCTGGGCGACACCCTGTTGGCCATGTCACTCGGCATCGGCCTGTGCGTCAGCCAAAGCGGCGCGGTGTTCGCCGGCCTCTTCGGCACGCGCGGGGTCTTCGAGCGCACCCCCAAGCGCGGTGGCTACCGAGCCCTCGCCAGAGGCCTGCCCGGGATCGAGCTGACGCTTGCCCTGTGGCTCGGTTGGGCCGCCGTCTGTGCGGCGCGAGCCGGCTTGTGGGGTAGCCTGCCCTTCCTGGCTCTGTTCACGGCGAGCTTCCTGTGGGTGGGAGGCCTTTCCCTTTGGGAGGCCCTGGCGGTTCAAGTGGGCAGTTCGCGGCGGTTTGCGAAAGCCCAATCAAGCAGACGGTCACCCGGAGAGGGGTCACGGGTATAACGGGTACAAGAAGAAATTAGGGGCGGCAGCGCCCCTGCCTGCCCGGCTCTGATCCCCCCTCACCATGCCTCTCTCCCTGCGAATCCTCTGCGGCGGCCTGCTCGTCTCCGCTGGTCTTCTCCCGACCCTCCCCGTCCCCGCTTTCGCGGCCGGTGCCGATGCTGACGATGAAGCGGTAGAGCGCATTGTCGCGGAGATCAAGGGCCAGGGCAAAATACTCAACCCGCAGCTCTACAAGCGCCTGACAGCCATCGGCAATAGATCTTCCTTTGATGCGATCGTGAAGATTTGCCCTTCGGTGCCCAACGACATGGCGCGCCGTCAGGCCTACCTCTCCCTGACGGCCTATCGCGGCTTGGCTGATCTTGAACCCCGCGCGGTCAAGTGGCTTGCGGCGGAAAGTGACGGCAGCCGCGAGCTCAACCGGCGCGCCGCCGCCAAGGCTCTGGCGCGCTTTGGTTCGAGCGCCGCGGCGGAGTTGCGCCATCTCGTTTCGCGCAGCAAGGATGAGCGCGTGCGGGCCTTCGCCGTGGGCGGCACTCTCGAAGCTTTGGTGCGGGAGGGTTCAAGAAACGCTCTCGAGCGCTTGCTAAGAAATGCGCTTATCGGGCCTTCGGGCGGGCGCACACAGCTCCTTTCGGCGTTTCAAGAGCTGGCTGAGAAGGGGCTCGACGAGGGCTTTGCGGCAGGGCTCAAACACAAGGAGGTCGCAGCGGAAATCAAGATCCTGGCCATACAAGCCCTTCGAGGCCGCGAAGGCGTGGAGGTCACCAAGGCTTTCCTGGACGCTCTCAAGGACAAAACCCCGGAGGTTCAGGTGGCGGCCATGTTGGCCCTGGACGCGGCGGGTGCGGACAGCCACGGGCGCCAGCTCTCCAAGCTATTGAAGTCCAAACACGAGGGCGTTCGGCGCCAGGCGATCATCTCCCTCGGCCGGCTCAAGCGGACAGAGGAGGGCTGGTTGGAGGATCTCTTCGAGCTCGCCCGCGACCGCAATCCAGCCACCCGACAGGGCGCTGCCGTGGCCCTGGCTGAAGCGCGCACGCCCGAAGCCCTCGAGGCCTTGTACCTGCTGCTGGCCGATAGCGACCACCTCGTGCGCCGCGAAGCCTTACAACAGGTGGCCAACCTGCGGCGCAAGGAGACCCTGCCAGCCTTGATCATGCGCCTCAACGGCGAGGGTGGCCGCCTCAAGCGAGATATCTTGGCCGCTCTGCGTTTGATTACGGGCCTTGACCACGGCATGGCCTTCGAGCGCTGGAACCGTTGGTGGAAGACCGAGGGCGCCGACTTTGAATTGCCCACCTACGAAGACGCCCTGCGCGCCGAGCGCCGCCGCGAAAAAAACGCCAGCGAGGGACGCACGGTGAGCAGCTTCTTCGGGCTCAAGATCGTTAGTGACCGCATCTGCTTTGTGCTCGATGTCTCCGGCTCCATGAGCGAGGCCAGCGGCAAGGGAACGCGCATGGACAGCGCCAAGCGGCAACTCGTTGAGGTCCTGCGCGTCTTTCCAACAGGCGATCTCTTCAATGTGATCTTCTTCTCGAACGACGCTTTCCCGTGGGAGGACGAACTCGTGACGATGAACAAGAAGAACCGCAAGGCAGCCCTGTCCTATGTCGAACGCCAGCGCGCCGATGGTGCCACCGCGATCTACAACGCCCTCGAATTGGCCTTCGAGGACCGCGCCATCGATACGATCTACCTACTTACCGACGGCACTCCATCAGGCGGCAAGGTCGACAACCCCGAGGAAATCCGCGCCCAGGTCAAGAGCTGGAACGAGCACCGCCTCGTGCGCATCCACTGCATCGCCATCGGGGCGACCAGCCCCTTGCTGCAAAATCTCGCCAAGGACTCTGGCGGCGACTACAAACTGGTCCAGTAGCGAGAGGGTTCAGGCGCGCTCCCGAGCCTTTGGCGCCCGGCGCCAGGCCAGGGCACTCTCAAGGGCTATGAAGGTTGCCAGGACGGCAACGGCTGCGCCGACCGAAGTGACCAGCCACTTCTCTGCCCGAAAATCACGGGCGATCTGTACCGCCATGGCTGTGAAAGTGATGGCCATGACGATCACAGCTGGCACGCCAAAAGCCCACGACCGGCGACCCATGGAGCGCAGGTAGAGAGCGCAGATCGCCAGGGTAAAGCCCGCCAACACCTGGTTGGTGGCGCCAAAGACCGGCCAGAGACTCTTGGCTCCTTGTTCGTAGTCGGCGTAGATCAAGAGCAGCACGGAACCTGCCGCCAAGGCGCCTGCCAGCCATCGATTGGAGAGGGCCCGCACGCGGTAGACGGCGCCCAGTTCCGCCAGGACCAGGCGCTGAATGCGCAGAGCGGTATCGAGGCTCGTGGCTGCGAAGGAGATCACCAGGACGGCGATCACCGTCTGGCCGACGGCCATTGGAATGCCCAGGGATTGCAGAAAACCCGCCGCTCCATGGACGAAGGCCATCAAGGCCTGGCCCACCTGGGGTAGGGGCAAGCGGCCCTCTACCGCGTTTGAATGGATCGTCGCGCTCAGAAAGTCAAAGGCGTGGGTGTGGTCGGCGCCGCCCCAAAGTCCGCAAGCCACGGCCATGGTGGCCAGAATGGCCAGGGAGGCTTCGACCAACATGGCGCCGTAGCCGATGGGCCGCGCGTCGGTCATACAGGCCAGTTGCTTGCTCGTGGTGCCCGAGCTCACCAACCCGTGAAAACCCGAGATCGCTCCGCAGGCGATGGTCACGAAGAGCAAAGGGAAGACCGCTGGCAAGTTGGAGATTTCGCCCACAAGAGGCGCGTGGAATTCCGGCGCGGCCAGGAAGAAGCCGAGATAGAGCGCCACGAGCCCCACCACCAACTGATGGCTGTTGATCAGATCCCGCGGCTGCAAGAGGACCCATACGGGCAGACTGCTGGCGATGAAGGCGTAGATCATCAATCCCACCAACCAGAAGTCCAAGGAGAGCAGCAGCGAGCCTTCTTGCGGCACGGGAATCGATCCAGAGGCCGACCCAAAGATCACGAGGTAGAGGCCCATGAGGACGGCCAGGGAAGGCCAGAGCAGGGCGCGTTTCCACTTGTAACCCCAGACCCCAAGACACACAGCCACCAGAATCTCGAGGTTCACCGGCAGAATGCTCGCAGGGAACTTGGTGAACAGTCCCGCGATGGCAAAGGCGAACACCGCGCCCACGAGCCAGATCAAGAAAAAGATCACGAGCAGAAACAGGACCCGCGCCCGCGGGCTGATGTAGCGCTCGGCCAGATTGCCGACAGTCTGCCCGCCGTGGCGCACGGACAGGACAAGAGCGCCGAAGTCGTGGGCGGCACCCATGAAGATGACTCCCACAACAATCCAGATAAGCGCCGGCAGCCAGCCCCAGACGATGGCCATGGCGGGCCCCAGGATTGGCGCCGCACCGGCGATGGAGGAAAAATGGTGCCCCCACAATACGCCGCGCGGCGTGGGCACATGGTCCACGCCATCTTGGAATTCGAGCGCGGGAACCGGTTCGTCGCTTCGAAGCCGAAAGAGCACCGCGGCCAGGTAGCGCGAGTAAAACACATAGCCCGCAGCGAGCGCGGCGAGGGCCAGGCAGGCGACGAGGATGGGCAACATCACGGCCAGGGACTTTTTAGAAAATCAGCGCCCGGTGGTCCCGGACAGACAGTCGACGAGATCGATCTTGGTCAATATGCCGTGCACGGTTTTCTGGTCGTCAACGATCACACCCACCTCGCCCTTGGAGAAGGACTGCAAGAGGCAGCTCGCATCATCGTCGAGGCCCAGGGTGCTGACCTTGCGGAACATGACTTCGGCCACCGAGGAGTCCAGGGAGGCGGCGCTCTCGACGATGCGCGCCAGGAGATCGGACTCGGTGACGATGCCCACCAGACGGCCGTCATCGACCACGGGCAACTGGCTGACGCCGAACTCCTTCATGCGCATGACGGCTGCTTTAACCTTGTCGGGGCTGGTGGTTGTGATCAACTTCCGTTGGGGCAGGCGCATCAAGAGGTCGCTGATCGATCCCGCTGCCCAACTCGACTCGCTGAAGCCATTTTCCTTCATCCAGCTCTCGTCCACGAATTTGGTCATGTAATTTCGCACCGAATCCGGCAAGAGGGTGACGATGCGTTTCTTTGGTCCGACTCTTTTCGCGATTTGGATCGCGGCCCACATGGCCGAGCCTGAACTGCCACCGCACAGGAGACCTTCCTGGCGAATCAGCCGCCGCGCCATGAGAAAGGAGTCTCGATCCCGAGTCTTGACCCATTCGTCGATGAGGTCGCGGTCGAGCACATCGGGGATGAAGTCGTAGCCGATGCCCTCAATCTTGTAGGAGCCGATGTCGCCGGGCCCGCTGAGGATCGAACCCACGGGATCGACGCCAATGACTTTGACGCTGGGCTTGGCTTCCTTGATGGCACGCGCCACACCGGTGATGGTGCCGCCGGTGCCGGCGGTCAGAACCACATAGTCGAGTTCGCCGTCGGTTTGTTCGAGAATCTCGGCGCCGGTGCCCTTGTAGTGCGCGTTTGGGTTGTCGGGATTGGCGTATTGATCGAGGATGTGCGAGTGCTCGATGATCTTCTGCAATTGGTTGGCCACCGAGATGTGACTGTCGGGCGCGTCAAAGGCGGCCTCGGTGGGTGTGCGAATGATCTCCGCGCCCAGAGCCTCGAGGATCACCTGCTTCTCGTGGCTCATCTTTTCCGGCATGGTGATGATCATGCGGTAACCGTAAACGGCCGCGGCCATGGCCATGCCAATCCCGGTGTTGCCGCTGGTGGGCTCGATCAGGGTGTCGCCGGGCTTGATGCGACCCGCGGTCTGGGCTTCTTCCAACATGCGCTTGCCGATGCGGTCCTTGACCGAGCCACCTGGGCTGAGAAACTCGCACTTGGCCAGAATCTCACAGCCCGTGGAGCGGCCGATGCGACGCATACGAACGAGGGGCGTGTTGCCAACGGCATCGAGAATTGAATCGAGGATCTGGGCCAAGAGATTGCTCCTAAAGGCGACGGGGACGAACCGAACAGGCCACGAGCATAGCATCGGACGATTGAGAACCGCACACACATGACCCGGCAAGCGGCTGCGGGGTGTGTTATTGCGGGCTCAACGCCGCCGTCTTCGGCTCCCACTTGATCGAACCTGTTCTGCACAAGAGGCGGCTCTGGCCCCGTCCGTTGACAGGCCCGGGACAGATGGAGAGTATGGGGCGCCCATGGTTTCCTTTATTGAAAAGTGGAGCGCCCAGGTGCACGAAGCACGGGCGCGGTCGTTGGAGCTGATCGCCGACCTCAAGGCGGAGGAGCTACAGGTGCCCTACCTGCCCACGGTCAATCTCTTCCTGTGGGAGGTCTGCCACCTGGCCCACTTCTTTGATTTCTGGGTCCTACGCCAGGGCCGAGATTGCGCCGGGCGCGGCGGGCTCGAGGGTCGGGTCGACCAGCTCTTCGATTCGACCTGCATCGAACATGAGCACCGCTGGCGCCTGGATGTGCCGGGGCGCGAGGAGTGCCTGGACTATGTGCTCGGGGTGCGCGACCGGGTGCTTGAGTTGATCGAGAAGGGCGTGGAGGACCCAGGCTTGCGTTACTTGATCGAGTATTCGGTCTACCACGAGGATATGCACGCCGAGGCCTTGTCGTACACGCGCCAGGCCCTGGGGTACTGCTTGCCACAACTGGGCGTGGCGCGCCATACGCCGGCGGCCGCGGCACCTGTCGTGGGCGACGCATACTTCGAGGGTGGCGTCCTCGAGCTGGGCGCGGTGCGTGACAGCGGCTTTTGTTTCGACAACGAGAAGTGGGCCCACCCCGTGGAAGTAGCGCCGTTTTGCATGGCCAAGAGCGCCGTCAGCGAAGGTGAGTGGCAGGAATTCGTCGAGGACGATGGTTATGGGCGGCGTGATCTTTGGAGCACGGCGGGCTGGGCCTGGGTTCAAGCCGTGCAGGCTGAGCAGCCCCTCTATTGGCGTCGTTCGAAGGGGGGCCACCTAGAGCGCAGGCACTTCGATGCGTGGAGCGCCATCGATCCCGACCGCGTCATGGTGCACATCGCCTGGTTCGAAGCCGAGGCCTTTGCGTGCTGGGCTGGGCGGCGACTGCCCACCGAAGCTGAGTGGGAATTCGCCGCAGGCGACTGGGCCGGTGCGCCGGCAGCCTTTGACTGGTGCGCGGGCGGTCCTGTGGATACGAACGCCTTCTCGGAATCTGCGACCCCCGAAGGCTGCCGACAGATGATGGGCAATGTGTGGGAGTGGACCTCAAGCACCTTCGTGCCCTACAAGGGTTTTGAGGCCGACATGTACGCGGACTTTTCCCAGTCTTCATTTCACACCCGCAAGGTCTTACGCGGCGGCTCGTGGGCTACGCGCTCGCGCCTGATGCGGCCCAGCCTGCGCAATTTCTATCAACCCTCACGGCGAGACATCTTCGCCGGCCTGCGCACCTGCGCGCTGAAGGCCTGATGGATACGGAAGAGGGGCGCATTGAAGGCGGGCGGTTCACCCTTCTCGGTGAAGCCCCCGGAATGAGCGATTCATCCAAGAGCGATGCGGCAGAGTTCGCAAGCGAGGTCCGCGAGGGTCTGATCGCTGAACACAAGCGCATCTCAAGCCGCTGGCTGTACGACGAGGAGGGCTCGAAGATCTTCGAGGAGATCTGCGAACTCGACGAGTACTACTTGACCCGCGTGGAGACGGATATCCTCAGCCGGTGTTGTCCGCGCATCGTCAAGTTGGCGGGTAGCGAGGCAACCTGCGTCGAGCTGGGCAGCGGAAACGCACTAAAAACGCGGCTGCTCTTCGACGCCTTCTTCGAGAAAACAAGCGAGCTAACCTATGTGTCGGTGGACATCTCACCCTCGGCCCTCGTGAGCTCGGCCCAGGAGCTTCTTGGGATCTACACCGGATTGCGCGTCATTGGCATCGCCGGCGAATACAGCCGGGGTATCGAATGGATGTCGAAAACCCCGGGCCAAAAACTCGTTCTGTGGCTCGGCTCCAACATCGGCAACCTGAACCGCGGGCAGGGCGTGGAGTTTTTGCGCACCCTGGGCGAGCACCTCACGGCCAGCGACAAGCTGCTCTTGGGCATCGACCTGCGCAAGCAGAAACACATCCTCGAAGCCGCTTACAACGACTCATCCGGGGTGACGGCGCGCTTCAACAAGAACCTTCTGCGGCGCATAAACAACACCCTCGGGGCCAACTTTGACTTGCAGGCCTTCACTTTCGAGGCGCTCTATTTTGAGGACAGCGGCTGCGTCAGGAGCCACCTCAAGAGCGATCGCCAGCAACGGGTACGCATCGATTCCCTCGAGCTCGAGGTCAGCTTCGAATGCGGCGAGACCATCCACACCGAGGACTCGTTCAAGTACTCCTTCGAGGAGATTGCCGAGTTAGCTGCACAGGCTGGCTTTGAGCGCCAGGAGAATTGGACCGATGCCGAGGGGCGCTACAGCCTCGAGCTGTTCAGTCCGCAGGTGGCAACCTGAGTCCGGCGGGGATTAGCACGCGGTCTAGAATCTCGAACAGTCCTTGAGCCAAGAGGGCCAGGAGCGCAGAGGGCAAAGCGCCTTCGAGGATCAGGGCGCTGTCGTCGAGGCGGATGCCGGTCAGGATCGGTTGCCCGTAACCGCCGGCGCCGATCAGTGCGCCCAGGGTGGCAAACCCGATGTTGAGGATGGCGGCGGTTTTCAGTCCGGCCAGGATCGTGCGCGAGGCGAGGGGTAGCTCCACCTCGAAGAGTCGTGCCGCAGGGGGCAGGCCGAGAGCCAGGGCAGCCTCGGAAAGGTCCGGCGAGATGTCGCGCAGCCCCTCGCAGGTGTTGCGCACGATGGGCAGCAGGCTGTAGAGGAACAGAGCTGCGATGGCCGCGGCCGACCCCGAACCCACGCCGCCGAGACCCAAGAAAGCGGCGGGCTGGATCAGGATCACCAGCAGCGCTAGGGCGGGAATCGTCTGGATCATGCCCACCAAGGCCAGGACGACCTGTCCCAGACGGCGTTTCTTGGCCGCCAGGATTCCCAGGGGCAGGCCGCACAAGATGGCGAGCAGGAACGAGAGGCGCACCATGGCAAGGTGCTCGAGGGTGTATTTCTTCAGGCGTAAAAGGCGCGTCTCGACCTTCGGCGCAACTTCCAAAGACAGGGCTTCTGCCAGAAAACGGGCAGCGACCTCCCGTTCGGGGATGCGCTCGAGTTGCGCGGCGGAGTTCATGGCCAACATGTCCACAGCCGAGATTTTTTCGGTGAGGGCCAACATGCCGCGCACCAGGCGAGGCTCGCGCTTATCCAGATCGGCGCGATAGAGCAGCACCGCCTCGTAAAGCGAAAAGTGCTCGCGGTCGTCCCGCAGGAGTTTGATGTTGTGGTAACGAATGCCAGCGTCAGTGGTGTAGACCTCCATGACATCGATCACACCCAGACTGAGCTGGCGATAGGCGAGATCGTGATCCATGCCTGACACGCTTTGTTGTGGCAGGCCGTAGATTCTCTGCAGGGCGGGCCATCCGTCCTGGCGGTCCATGAATTCGTTGCCAAAACCAAGAACCAGGTCCGTGTGACCGGCGAGGTCCGAAACGGTCTCGATGCCCAATGCGTGAGCCCGTTCTGCGAGCATGCCCAGGGCGTAACCGTTGTTGAAACCGAGGCGCGCCGACATGATGATGCCGTCCTTGAGAAGCCGCTCACGCAAGGCGCCAAGATCATCGATTCTCTCGCCCGCGAAGATCTCTTGGGTGAGGGTTCCGGTGTACTCGGGGTAGACATCAATCTCCCCCGCTAGCAGGGCTTCGTAGACGATGCGCGTGCCCCCGAGTTCGCGGGCGTGGAGCATGTCAACGCCGGCCTCTTGGGCCGTCAAAGCAACCAGTTCGCCCAGAATCACCGATTCAGTGAACTTCTTGGATCCCACCCGCAGACCGTCCACCCGTTCCGTGAGGGGCACAAAGGCTGCCGCCAGGCAGCCGAGCAGCAGCAGGACCTTGCGCTTTCTCATCAAACCACGAGCCGCCCCTGGGCTTCGAGAAAACGCGTCACGAAAGGGTCGGCAGGTGTTTCTTGGAGCTCCTTCAGGCTGCCCTCTTGAACGATGCGACCGCCTTGCATCAAGACGAGGGTGTGGCCAAAAAAAGCAGCTTCACCGAGGTCGTGGGTGACCAACACGACGGTTTTTTTCAGGGTGCTGAAGACTTGGGCCAGGCCCTCTTGTAAGTCGGCGCGCACGAGCGGGTCGAGGGCGCCGAGGGGCTCGTCCAAGAGCAACACCTCGGGGTCGAGCATCAAGGCGCGCACGAGCGCCACGCGCTGACCCTGGCCGCCGCTGATCTCCCGCGGGTAGCGGTCCCAGATGTCGTCTTCGATCCGCGCCAGCAGCGCCAACTCCCGGGTGCGCGCCTCGGTGCACTCCCGGGACCAACCGAGGTGGCGTGCCAGGAGAGCGACATTCTCGCGGGCCGTGAGGTGTGGAAACAAGCCGCCGCCCTGGACTACATAGCCCATGCGTTGGCGCAGAGCGGGGGCGTTTGCCGGTGTGATCGGCGCGCCTTCGAATTCCAAGCCGCCACTCGTGGGGGCCAAGAGTCCCAGCATCAAGCGCAGCAGGGTTGACTTGCCGCACCCGCTAGGACCGATCAGCACCGTGGTCTTCCCGCTCTCCACTGTGAGATTGACTCGCTCCAGGGCCAGAACGGCGCCGAAGGAACGCGACACACCCTTGAGGATGAACATGGCCTCAAGGTACCAACTAGAGCCCTGCACGGTCTTCCTCTATGGGACCCTGAATTCTAACGGGTACCCAGCCCCCCGCCGCCGTGGCAGAATCTGTCCGTGACTCAACAGACCCTAGTCCTGAAAGTCGGCGCCAGCGAACAGCAACGCTTGCAACAGCGCTTCGAGGAGGGCGCCTTCGAGTTTCGCCAGGTGCCCCATGCTGTTTTCAGCGTCAAGGGTGAGGGCGTGGTGGCGACCCTCTACAAGTCGGGCAAATTCGTCGTGCAAGGCCAGAATCCTGAGTTGTTTGCGGCGCGCCTTGACCTCGGCGCGCCCGCGGCTACACCCAAGGCTGCGCCTTCCGTCTGCGCAACTCCGACGGTGTTTGAGGAAACCACCGTGGGTAGCGACGAAAGCGGTAAGGGCGATTTCTTCGGCCCCTTGGTGGTGGCCGCCGTGCGCCTCGAACCCGCTTCGGCCCGCAGCCTGCTCGACGCGGGCGTGATGGACTCCAAGCGCCTCACCGATCCCCGTGCCCTGCGCTTGGGTGCCTGGCTGCGCGAGGCAACACACCATGCCATCTGTTCCCTCGAACCGGCCGAGTACAACCGGGCCTGGCGGGAACACGGCCTGCACAGCGTGCTGTCACGCCTGCACGCCGATGCGATTCGCGCCGTTGCGGAACCGGGCGACCGCACGGTCATCGACCAGTTCTCCAAGAAGGACGAAATCGGCCCGGCCCTGGTCGACCTGGGGCTGAAAATCGAACGGCGACCGCGAGCTGAGTCGGAACTAGCAGTGGCGGCCGCTTCGATCTTGGCGCGCTCAGAATTTCTCGTGCGCCTCGGAGAGATAGGCGCCAAGCACGACATCGATTTTCCCAAGGGAGCGGGTACCCAAGTCGATGATGCTGGCGCGAATTTTGTTCGTCAGCGCGGCATGGAGGAACTCGCCTGCGTGGCCAAGGTGCACTTCAAGAACACCGAGAAGATCAGCAGGCTGTTGTGAGGGCTGACGAGCTGCAAGCCAGCCTGTACACCGGTGCTGGCAACCGTTTTGTGCTGCTCGAAGTGCAGGCCAAGGAGGATCGTGTCGAGAGCGACGGAGACGCAGCTCTCTGCGCTTTCACCCGTGAGATTTGCTCACAAGAACTGTTCGACGGTCAGCGGCCCGACGGTTTCCTGTTGGTTAGCTCTGACCCTCAGGCTGCGGCGCGCATGATCCTCTTCAACGCAGACGGCACGAGGCCCGAAGCCTGCGGCAATGGCTTGCGTTGCGTGGGTTGGCACCTCGCGCGCACCCGCGGCCTGGAGCGCGTAGAGATCGTGACCGATGCTGGAGTGCGCGCCGTGCGCATGGAGGAGAGCGAGAAAGAGCGCGCCTACCTTTCGGCGGAGATGGGTTGCGCCGAATTCCTGGGCGAGTTGAACGGCCCGTTACCTGATGTGGAGTTTCAAGCGGCCCAGCGATTCAACCTTGGCAACCCCCACTGCGTGCTGCTCGTCGACGACGAACGCCGCGCACCTCTGGAGCGCGTGGGCAACGCCTTGCAGGGCCATCCGGATTTCCCCCAAGGCGTCAATGTCGGGTTTCTGGCCAGGCGCGAGGGGTCTTGGCGTTTGCGGGTCTGGGAGCGAGGCGTGGGAGAAACCGAGGCCTGCGGCACGGCGGCCTGCGCCGCTGCGGCTTTCTTGGGTCGCCGGGATGGCGAGCAGGAACACGAATTGCATCTCACCGGTGGCCTCCTGTGGGTGGGCGGTGCCTTTTCAGAGCCCCTTGAGTTGCGCGGTTGGGCTAGCTACCACGGCGAACTCAAGATCGAGGCTCCCGGGGAAATCTTGCAGCTCTCTGCATGGGCCACTTGATCTCGATTCTCGCCGCCCTGGCGAGCTTGGCCTGCGCTGACCTTGAGCTCTTGAGCGGTTGGCGCCTGCCCTGGGCGGTGCCGGCGCTCATGGCGGCGCCCTACCTTCTGAGCGCAGCCGAGCGGCGCGCTGGCCTGCGGGGAAACTTCCGCCAAGCCCTCTTTCTCGCTCGCCTGGGTGTAGTGGCTCCGGTTCTTCTCTATGCCACGGCGCTGGTGGTGTGCGGTTGGAGCGCGAGTCTGGAGGGCTGGCTCGGCGTGCGCATTTCGATTCTCGAATGGCCGCGCCTGGAATTGCTACCTGCCCTTTTGCCCTTCGTCGCCTATAGCCTGGCCAGCATCGACGCAGTGGCACGCGTGCAAGGCGAAGGCGGCCGTTTGACTGCCATCATTCGCAGCTTTCAGATGCGCATGTTCTTCGCAACCCTGGTGCCCATCGTCATATATCTCGCCGCCTCGGCTCTATTGGGTCGCAACGAGAGTTTGCGCGTGCATGTTGAGGAAGTGGAACTCCTGGGTGCGGGCTTCACCGCCGTCATCATGGTTTGCTTCGTCTTCTTCTTGCCGAGGCTCTTGCAGCAAACTTGGGACACCGAACCCCTGCCAGTGGGCCCCGAGCGTGCCCTGCTCGAAGAGCTGGCTAGCCAGGCGGGTTTCCGTTGCAAGGAGATTCTACTGTGGCGCACAGGCGGCCTGATTCCGAACGCGGCCGTGGTAGGCGTCACAGCGGGCACTCGACGGGTCTTTTTTTCCGATGCGCTGCTCGAGCGCCTGAGTCCGCGACAGCTGGTGGCGGTCTACGCTCACGAAATTGGTCATGTGCGCGGCGGCCATGTGATGCTGTTTGCGACTTGGGCGCTGATTTTTTTTGCCGGTATCGACCTCTTCTCGAACCAACTCGGCGGGGGCTCTGAAAATCTGGCGACGCTCTTCTTTGGGGTAGGCCTGGTGCTTTGGTGGTTTGGTTTCGGCTGGCTTTCACGGCGCGCCGAGCTCGAAGCCGACCTGTACTCCCTGGAGATCCTGGGCGAGGGTGCAAGCTTGCGGGAAGCTCTCGAGCGCGTTTCACCGGACCGGGGCCAGCGCGCGGGCTGGCGCCACTTTTCCCCCGAGCAGCGGACAAGATTCTTGAGCGCCTCCGCCGCCGATCCCCGGGTGGGTCGGCGCCTGCGCAGTCGCCTACGCCTGGCGCGCTGGTTGGGGGCCTTGTGCTTGTCCGTGATCATGACCTTGCAGGGCGCAGGACTCGTGGACAGCTACGCCGAAGACCAAGCCCGGGCTAGCTTGCTTCTGGGGCGCTTCGCCAGCGCCGAGCGAGAAATCGCGCAGGTGCCGGAACCCAACGGAGACCTCGCCCAACTGATCGCCCTGGCCCAGGGCGGCTTTCCAACGGATTTTCGCAACCGCTGCAGCGCGGCCCGGGCCTGTCGTGAACGGGCCGAGGCCCTGGACGCGGCCGGGGCCCCGGAGTTGGCTCAACCGTGGTGGCTGCTCTTTCAACTCACCGGTGAGCCTGGCCGCGCCGGGGCAGGGCCCATTCAGTAGGAGAGGCCGTTCTTGCGCAGGTGGATCGAAGGCTCTCCGGGGTGCAACTGGGCTCCGGCCTGGACTTCGCCGAAGACCACGGCGTGGTCGCCACCGTCGAACTCACCAACCACGCGGCAGTCGAGCCAGGCGAGGGAGTCGGTGAGAACCAGTAGGCCCGAAGGTGCCTCGCAGGTCTCCAAGCTATCGAAGGGGGTTTGGCCCTCGGGCGGGGCCTTGAAGAAGCCGCCCATGCAGGCCGAACTGCCCTCATCAAGGATCGAGAGGGTGAAGCCACCGGTCTCTCGCAGGGCTTCGAGGGAGCCTCGGCCGGTCCCCACCGCTACTGCCACCCGGGGCGGTTCGAGGCCAACCTGCATGACGAAAGAGGCCACCAACCCCAGAGGCTGGTCATCCTTGCGGGTGGAGAGGATGTAGAGCCCACAGGGCATACGCCCGAGGGCTGCGGCGAGGGCTGAGGGGTCGCTCATGGGGAGGGAGTTCTTGGGGCTCGGAGTATGGGGGAAAGGAGGCTCTCAGAGAGGGTAGCTGGGGGTGTAAGCTGCAGGAACCCCTTATATAAATGTCAGGCCCTCGTTGGAACCTCGGCTTGGGCAGGCGATACTGGTCGCCCCGTCTCTCAAGAGCCCCTTCCATGTCCCCCCAGCCTAGCCCCTCAACCCTGCCCGTGACGCCCGCCGGGGTGCGTCAGGCAGCCGCTGAACGCCTGGCCGGGCGCCTGGTGGAACTCACCCGCGACCGGGCCTCCACGGCGCGCGCGGTGGCCTGCGAGTGCGCCGCGGAAATCCGCGACTGGGCCCGCGCTGAATCCGCGCAATGGAATCGGGAGACGATGCTCCGCGACCTCGAAGAGGGCTGGGGAGAGTGGTGCGAAAGCCACACCTGGCGCGGCCCCTGCGCGCTCTTCGTCGATGACTTGCGAGGCGCCCTCGCCGGCTCCGGGGACCTTCGGACGGCCCTCGACCTTGAGACCTCACTTTGGACCCGCGAGGGCGGCAGAGGGCGACTGGCGGACACCGCTCAGGTGGCCGCCCAGGCCCGGGCGCTTCTGCACCCCGGGGATTGGGTCCTTGTCCACGGTTACTCAGAGCCCTGCATTGCGGCTTTGGTCCTCGCCCAGGAGGCGGGACTCGCGCCTCTCGTACTCTTGAGCGAGGGCGCGGCCGACACCAGCGGCAAGCGCATGGCTCGTGAGCTTCTGTCCCACGGTGTGCGCGTGCGCCTCGGCCGCGATCTGGCCACCCTGGCCGCCATCGACGAGGTCGATTGGGTTTGGTTGGGCAGCGAAGCCTTGGGCGCTGGCTGTTTTGTGGCCCCCCTCGGCAGCGGCCTTCTGCTCCAACAAGCCCGCACAGCCGAGGTGCCTACCCGTGTCCTCGCCACTAGCAGCGACCTCTTGCCCGGCGGCGATGTGCGCCTGCCCGCTTGGGGTGAGAAGGAAACCGAAGGCCTCTGGAGCCGGGCGCCCGAAGGCGTTGAGCTCTGCGCCCAACCCTTTGAATTTGTCGCCACAAATAGCGCCGACGGTTGGATCACCGAACAAGGCCACGAGGGCTTTCACGAGCTTTCCCTGCGCGCCCTGCGCTGCACCCCCCACGGGGATCTGCGCGCCTGAACAAGTCCTGTATTCCACGCTTACCCCGATTAGCCACTGCTTGCGCCTTCAGGCGCGGCTCACCCGAGCATGACCGAGAAAGACACAACCGCCACACCCCCGCCCTCGGGCACCGTCAAGCCGCGCTCGATCGAGCTGGAGATGAAGGAGTCGTACCTGACCTACGCGCTCTCGGTCATCAAGGCCCGCGCGCTGCCCGATGTGCGCGATGGGCTCAAGCCTTCGCAAAGGCGCATCCTCGTCGCGATGGACGACTTGAACCTCGGCCCGCGAGCTAAGTATCGCAAATGTGCCAAGGTTGCTGGCGACACTTCGGGTAACTACCACCCCCACGGCGAGGCGGTGGTCTATCCCACCATGGTGCGCATGGCCCAGGATTTCTCCCTGCGCTATCCGCTCGTCGACGGCCAAGGCAACTTTGGTTCGATCGACGGCGATCCGCCGGCTGCCATGCGATACACCGAGGCGCGCATGGCGGGTACGGCAGTAGAATTGCTGACCGACATTGACAAGGACACCGTCGACTACGAGTGGAACTACGACGAAACGCGCAAGCAACCGAGCGTCTTGCCCAGTCGCTTCCCGAACCTGCTTTGCAACGGCTCCGATGGCATCGCCGTGGGCATGGCTTGCTCCTTGCCGCCGCACAACCTGCGCGAGATCTGCCGCGCCCTGAAGGCCGTGCTGGCTGACCCCGAACTCTCTTTCGACAAACTCACCTCGATTGTCAAGGGCCCCGATTTCCCAACCGGCGGCATCGTGATGGGGCGCAGCGGCATCTTGCAGGCCTACAAAACAGGCCGAGGTCATGTGCGTTTGCGTGCGCGCTATGAAGTCGAGGAAAAGGGCACCAAGGAACAGTTAGTCATCACCGAAATACCCTATCAGGTGAAAAAGACGAACATTATCGACAAGATTGTCGATGTTGTGCGAGACGGCCGGATCACCGGTATCTCCGATGTGCGCGACGAGTCCGACCGCCAGGGCATGCGTTTGGTTGTGGAGCTCAAGCGCGGTGAGGACAGCCAGGTTGTGGTCAACCAACTGTTCAAGTTCACCTCGCTGCAAACGACCTACAGCGTCATCAACCTGGCGATCGACCGCGATCAGCCCAAGACTTTCCCCTTGCGCGGTCTGCTCGATAGCTACATCGACCACCGCCGCATCGTGATTCGGCGCCGCACGCAATTCTTGCTCAACAAGGCTGAGGATCGCCGACACATCGTGGAGGGCTTGCGCATCGCGGTGGACAACATCGACGAGGTGATCACGATCATCCGCGCCAGCTCGAACCGCGAAGAGGCCAAGGCCAAGCTATCTGGCCGCTTCAGCCTCTCCGACCGCCAGACCCAGGCTATTGTCGATATGCGTCTGGGCAGTTTGACGGGCCTTGAGCGCGAAAAACTGGAAGAGGAGTACAAGAAACTCACCGACGAGATAACCGACTACCGCGACATCCTGGCCCGCGATGAGCGAGTGGTGGCGATCATTCTCGCCGACCTCGACGAACTCGAAGAGAAATATGGCGACGAGCGCCGCACCGAGATATCCCTTGAGGAAGTCGGCGGTTTCAACCTCGAAGAGTTGATCACCGAGAACTTGATGGTGGTGACTTTCTCACGCGATGGCTATGTCAAGCGCACCGCCAGCGACACCTACCGCGCCCAGGGCCGGGGAGGTCGAGGCGTGCGCGGGTCGGTTTCCAAGGAAGGCGATGTCTTGAAATCGCTCTTCGTGGCCGGCACACACGACACTCTGCTCTGTTTCTCAAACCGCGGCAAGGTGTACTGGCTCAAGGTTTACAACCTGCCAGAGGCCGGGCGCACCAGCAAGGGGCGCTCGATCACCAACCTCTTGCCTGTGACCGAGGACGAAGAGATCACGAATGTCCTGCGGGTCCAGGAGTTCGACGACGAGCGCCATGTCTTCTTCGCCACACAGAAGGGGGTCGTCAAGAAGACCTCGCTTGAGGCCTTCTCGCGCCCGCGCACCGCGGGTATCTGGGCCATTCGCCTCGATGACGATGACTCCGTGGTGGGCGTGGGGCTGACCCAGCCCGGCGACACGATCCTGCTCTGCTCGGCCCACGGCCGTGCGATCCGTTTTGATGAGCAGGCTGCTCGCGAGATGGGCCGCGCCACCCGCGGTGTACGAGGCATGCGCCTGAAGGCCGACGACACCGTGGTGGGCATGGTGGTCAGTTGTGAAGGCGCAACCATCCTGACCGCCACACGCCGTGGCTACGGCAAGCGCACTCCCTTCCTCGACTATCCCGTCAAGGGCCGCGGCGGCCAGGGCGTGATCAACATCCGTTGTTCTGATCGCAACGGGGCAGTGATCGGCGTGGCCTCGGCTGTGGACGGCGATGATGTCATGTTCATCACTAGTTCGGGGATGATTGTGCGCACGCCGGCTGCCGATGTCAGCACCATCGGGCGCAACACCCAGGGTGTGCGCCTCGTGAACCTCAAGGGCGAGGACACACTCGTCGCCGTCGAGGTGGTCTCCCTGGCCGACATCGAAAAGTACGCCTGTGACGAGAAGGACGAGGCGCCTGACGGGGCTACTCCTTCTGATGAGGAGGGGGCAGCGGAAGGCGGCGAATCTGGCCGGCAAACCCCCGAGGAGGGAGAGTAAGGTGCCCCTCGTCACTCGCATCCAGGCGGACATCATCCAGGCCATGAAGTCGGGGGACAGCCTCGTGCGCGACACCCTGCGCCTGGTGACGGCCGAGATGCAGAACCGCCGCATCGAGCTCGGCAAGGACCTCGATGAGGCGGATCAGCTCGCCGTTCTGGCTCGTTGTGTCAAGCAGCGCCGGGATTCGATCATGCAGTACGAAAAGGCCGAGCGGCTCGACCTCGCCGAGCAGGAGCGCCGCGAGATAGGCGTGATCGAGGGCTACCTGCCCGAGCAGATGAGCGCCGAAGACACCAGGAGCGCCGTTGCAGAGGCCATCGCCGAGAGCGGCGCCACCTCGCCCAAGGACATGGGCGCGGTGATGAAGGCCTTGATGAAGAAATACAAGGGCAAAATCGAAGGCAAGGTCGCCCAGGGCCTGGCGGCCGAGTTGTTGAAGTAGGCGTGTCCGACTCCGGCGGCGAAGGCGGGCGGCAGGGCGACCGGGTGACCGTCAGCGGTGGCGACGAGCTGCTGCGGCGCCAGGCCGGAGTAGGCCTGCGGGCTGTGTGGATCTCGCTCTTAACCCTTGTCTCGCGCCTCTTGGGTCTGGCTCGCGAGATCCTGGCGGCCAGCCTCTTCGGCAACGCCAACCCTTTCTACGACGCCTTCCTGTTCGCCTGGCGCGTGCCCAACTTGTTCCGACGCTTCTTGGGCGAGGGCGCGCTCTCGACTTCCTTGCAGGCCACATTGACCGCTGCCGACGCCAGCGCGGGTGCCGCCCACGGGCGAGCGATCTTCTTGGCGACGATAAGGCTTCTGACCTTTGTCTTGGTGGGGCTGTGCGCCCTGTTGATGTGCGCCCTGGTGGCCTTCTCTGGAGCCCTGGCGCCCTACCTTGGCGTGGAACCCCAGGCGACCTTGGAGTTGCTCCTGCGCTTGATGCCCTTTGTCGTCCTGGTCTGCCTCGCGGCGGCAGCCGGTGGGGCCCTACAAGTGCGCGGCCACTACACCGCGCCAGCCCTCGGGCCCGTCTTGCTCAACCTGGGCTGGATAGCGGCCTTGGTTTGGATCGGGGCGCGGGTGGTGGGCTTGGAGGACGATCTCCTGCAACTCGAGCGCGTGCGCTGGCTCTCCCTTGGCGTCCTCGCCGCCAGCCTGCTGCAATTCGCGGTCTTGATCCCCGCGCTCAAGCGTCAGGGTCTTTGGAGTTTGGGCGCGGCGCTCTGGAAGCCCGCCCAAAAGGCCCGCGCCGCCGCTTGGCAGGTCTTGCGCCAGAGTGCGCCCTTGGCTTTTGGCGCGGCTGTCTACCAGGTCAATGTGATGATTGACGGGGTCATGGCCCAGAGCCTGCTCGAACCCGGTGGTCAGACGGCGCACTACCTCGCCAACCGCGTGCAGCAGTTCCCCCTCGCCTTGATCGCCATCGCTGCCACCACGGCAGTTTTTCCCGCCCTGGCGGCCCTGGGACACGAGAGACGATTGGGCGAACTGCGGCGCCTCCACGACCAGACCCAACGGGGGGTCCTGTTCGTGGCCCTGCCAGCAGCCATCGGTCTGGCTGTTCTGGCCCAACCCATCGCCAGCGTGCTGTTCGAACATGGCGAATTTGGCGCCCCTGGCGTGGCCCGCATCTCCCTGGCCCTGCGGGCCCTCAGCCTGGCAGTGATTTCAGCCGGCGCGGTGGGGTTGGTGGTGCGCACCTATTACGCCATGGGCGACTACAAGACTCCGGTGCGCATCTCGGCCTTGATGCTCGTCTGCAACGCCGCGCTGAACCTGTTCTTCCTGCGCGGGTTGGGCATGGATGTCGAGGGCTTGGCCCTCGCCACCACCCTGGCGAGCTTTGGCAACCTGTTCCTCCTCTTGCCTGGCTTGTCCCGTCGTTTGCGTCTACCCCGGTCCGAAGCCGGATTTTTGCGCGCCTTCGGCTTGAGTCTCCTGGCCGCTGGCGCCTCCGGACTCGCGGCGGGCGGCGCGGAGTTTTTCACCCGCGACCAACTGCCCCGGGCCCTCTCCTTGGCACTGGCCCTCAGCGCTGGTGCCGGGGTCTACTTCGCCCTTGCGGCCAGTCTCAAGATTCCCGAAGCGCAACTCATGCGCGAGCGACTTGCCCGGTTTCTTGCACCGAAGCGTCCCACCTAAAACTACCACTTGTGGTAGGGTCGTAAGTGCGCCTACTACATGGTGTAGCGCAGGTTCTCAGACTCGGGAGTGGTTTTGCATTGGGACCCGGCGCCATCCTGCGGTAACTTGTCGGTCCCCCGAACAAGGCTGAAGGGGGGCCTCCAATGGGCCCTAAAACAGACCTCGCACATACTTTGTAACCAGCTTTCCCACAAGTGGTTACAAGATTACACGAGAGCGGTTTTGAGGCCCCAAAGAGGCCCCTCCAGAGGTTCCCTTTTTTGGGCTGACTTGCCTCCTGCAAGCCAGGTGACTGAGCCCCGTGGAATCGAGAGCCATTGACTGAAAGCCGTAGACCGAGCGCACCGAGGACCAGCAAAAGCCCAGTGAATCCCATCACAAAGACCCGCCCCACCCAGCAAGCAAACCGGTCGACGCCCCCCAACAAGGTCGCCTCCTTGGAGATCCTGAACCATGTCGACCCCCCTGCGGACTTCATCGAGCCCGACCTGAGCGGCAACGCCATCACCGTGCTTGAGCGCCGCTACCTGAGGAAGGACCCCGACACGGGGCTTGTGGTGGAGACTCCCCGGCAACTGTTCTGGCGAGTGGCATCCCATGTGGCCAAGACGGAACTCGAGTTCGCGGCCGACCGCCCCGAACGCGCCCTGCTGGTGGCCCGCGAGTTCTACGAGTTGATGGCCCAGCGCCAGTTCATGCCCAACAGCCCCTGCCTGATGAACGCCGGGCGCGAAATGGGCATGCTCTCGGCTTGCTTCGTGATTCCTGTCGAGGACTCCATCGAGGGCATTTTCGAGGCCATCAAAGCCACCGCGCTGATCCAAAAGGCCGGTGGCGGCACGGGCTTCAGCTTCTCGCGTCTGCGCCCTTCGGGCGACATCGTGCGCTCCTCGGGGGGCACCACCGAGGGTCCCTTGTCGTTCGTGTCGGTCTTTTCCAAGGCCACCGACGCTATCCAACAGGGTGCTTTCCGGCGCGGCGCCAACATGGGCATGCTGCGTATCGACCACCCCGACATCATCAAGTTCATCAAGGTCAAGGACGACCGCACCAAGCTCACGAACTACAACATCTCGATTGCCGTCACCGACAAGTTCAGCGACCAGGTGCGCAGTGAGCCGGGCGCCATCCACGAGGTTCAAAACCCGCGCAGCGGCGAGTGGAAGAAACTCGCCAAGACCGATGACGAGGGCCAGGTCACCGGCGAGTTCTGGACCATCGGCGAGTTGTGGGACCTGATCGTGACCCACGCCCACGCGAGTGGCGAGCCGGGGGTGATTTTCATCGACCGCATCAATCGCCAGAACCCGATCAAGAATGTGGGCCTGATCGAGGCCACCAATCCTTGCGGCGAACAGCCCCTACACCCCTACGATTCGTGCAACCTCGGTTCTATCAACCTCGGACTCCTGGTTGGGGACAGCCAGGAAGGCTCCAGCTTCGATTGGGCTCAGTACAAGTCGATCATCCACACCTCGACCCGCTTTCTCGACGATGTGATCGAGGCCAACCGTTACCCCCTGCGTGAGATCGACAACATGTCGAAGACCACGCGCCGCATCGGTTTGGGTGTGATGGGATTCGCCGACGCCCTTTACAAGCTCGGCATCCCTTACAACTCCGAAGAAGGCACCGCCTTCGGCGAGGAGATCATGCGCGTGCTCAACGATGAGTCGCACACCGCCTCCGAGATGTTGGCCGAAGAGCGCGGCGTCTTCCCGGCCTGGGAGGGTTCCGACTGGGAAACCGAAGGCCGGCGCCTGCGCAACTCCTACACCACCACGGTTGCGCCCACAGGCACGATTTCGATCATCGCCAACTGCTCTGGCGGCATCGAGCCCATGTTCAGTCTGGCCTTCGACCGCCAGGTTATGAAAGACACCCAGGGCAAGCCCACGATCATGCGCGAGGTCAACTATGTCTTCGAGGAGAAGACCCGCGAGAAAGGCATATTCTCCGACGAGTTGATCGACCAGGTGATATCCGATGGCAGCTTGCAATACTCCGATGTTGTAGATGACGAGCTCAAGCGCGTTTTCGTGACCGCCCACGACATCACGCCTTACTGGCACATGCAGATGCAGTCAGCTTTCCAGCGCCACTGCGACGCGTCGATTTCGAAGACCATCAATTTTCCCCACGACGCCACGGTGAGTGATGTGCGTGAGATCTACGAGCTCGCCATCGACGAAGGCGTTAAGGGCGTAACCGTCTACCGCGACGGTTGTCGCGAGATGCAGCCCATGGCACTCAAGGAAAAGGCCAAGCCCGAGAAAGCGCCGGAGTACGCGCCCAAGCTGGACGAAACCGCGCACCTGATCCGTGTCGACAACGAGGGCCAGATCCAACTCGCTCCGATTAAACTGCCCGAAATCATGAGCTGCCTCAGGATTCGTCAGTTGACGCCCTTTGGCAACATGCATGTGAAAGTCGCCGTGGATCCCGCCTCGGGCCGCGAACGCGAAGTCTTCGCACAACTCGGCAAAGGTGGCGATGTGGCCAACTCCGACCTCGAGGCCATCTGCCGCATCCTGAGCCTTTGGTTGCGCTCCAACGGCAGCCTGGATCTGGCGGTCAGACAACTCGACGGCATTGGCTCAAGCATGACCGTGCCCACAAAGGATGGGCGCATCATGTCCCTGGCCGATGGCCTGGCTCGCGCCCTGCGGCGTTACATGGAGGCCAAGCAGAAAGCTGGCTTGCACAGCCTTTTGCTCGGGGGCAGCACCCCCAACATGGAGCCGGTGCAGGGCTCGGCTGCGACCCCGGCGGCCCCCACGCAGAAGTCCATGCCTCCGCGCAATGTGTCCTTGTACAAGCTGAAATGCCCCTCGTGCACGGAGAACTTGGCCTTCGAAGAAGGCTGCGTGAAGTGTTACGGCTGCGGCTTCAGCCAGTGCTGATCGGCTAAGTCTTTGCCGTGCACAGCGGCAGGTTTATTTCTCTTTGGGACCGGACTCACCATCGGAGTCCGGTCCCGCTTTCTTTTCTTCGAGCTCCGCCGGCTGCAACCATTCAAGCTCCTCAAAGAGCCGTCCGGTCAGAGGGCCAGTCTGGAGCTTGGTCCAAATAAAGCGCGAGGAGTCCTCGGCCGTCATGGTCAAGCGTCCTTCACGGACCTCGACTTCATAGATAGCCACCATGCCCGGCCGGCGTGGCGCGGTGAGGCCACCGCCGAGATCCAGGGTTCCAATCAGGAGGGTGGCCACAAGGTCGCCGAAGACATTGAAGTTGAGCCGGTAGGTGCCGCTCTGCAGGTAGCTCTCCTCTTCCTTGCCCCCAAGACCGAAGTAGCCCATGTGGATTTCGAGGGCCATGAACTCCTCGGCGATGACCATGAAGGCCACATCCTGACGGCCAGCGTCTTGTACCGACGCCGAGCGCAATTCCGAAAGCTGCCAACCGCCTTGCATGCGGCGCAGGGTTTCCACATTGCGGGAGAGCCGCTCCTCGGCGGCCTCGCGGTCGCGCTCACGGGCCTGGCGTTCGGCCTGGGAGGGGTCTCCCCCGGTCTGAATCCAGAGCCCAGTGGCGAGGCCCAGGGCAAAGAGTGTGGACTTCCAATACATGGTCGAATCAGGGGGCAGGGGCTCGTTATCCTGTGGGCTCCACGGGCCACCCCGCGGTACACCTTTGCCCCAGACTAGCTCACAAGACCCTCTACTTCGAGTCGTCAGAATTCATCGACTGAACGCTGTGGTCAATTTGGCCTTGGCGGCGGTCAAACTTTCTCTGGGGCTGCTTGCAGGCTCGGGAGCCTTAGTCGCGGACGGATTGAACTCCGCAAGCGACCTGTGCAGCAACGCTGTGGCCTGGATTGGGTACCGCCTCTCCCTGCGGCCGCCCGACGAGGACCACCATTACGGCCACGGGAATTTCGAGCCCGCTGCCGCGGCCCTCATAGGCGCGATCATTCTGACGGCTGGCTTGGGGGTGATTTGGCGCGCCTTCACCGGCGTCGATGCCACCACAGGCGGACTTCTCGGCTGGCTGGCCCTGGCTGCGGCAGGGATTTCGGGCCTCGTCAGCCTCTGGCTTTCCCGGCTAACTTTGGAGGCGGGCCGGGCTGCCCTCAGCCCATCGCTGGTTGCCCTCGGCCGAGACAAGCGTTCAGACGCCCTCTCCAGCGCCCTGGTGCTGATGGGAATCGGCGGCTCGCTCCTCGGATTCGCCTGGATTGAACCTCCGGTGACCGTTGCCGTGGGTCTTTGGATCTGCGTCTTGGGCGTCAAGAGCATCTCCGAAGGCACCGATGTACTCATGGATCGCGTATCCGACCCGGCCCTGCGGGGCGCCTTGGTCGAGCGTGCCACCCAGGTTGAAGGGGTTGAATGCGTCCGCGATGTGCGTCTGCACCCCCTGGGCACGACCTACGGTGCCGACCTTACGATCTGTGTAAAGGCGTCTCTCACCGTGGCCGCCGGCCACAAAATCGCGGCGGAAGTAGAAGTTGCCATTATCGAGAAGCTGGACCTCGTCGTACAGGTCGTGGTGCATGTCGAACCGGCTTGACCTTGACCTGCTCACAGGGCCTCCGGCTTCCCTTGTTCGCCCCCCAGCGTTCGCTTGATTAGAGTCCTCCCCATGAATCGAATTCTTCTCTCCTGGTTGTGCCTGGCTGCGTTCCTCGTGCCCGCTTCGCCGGGCCAAGGCATGGGCAAGGCCTCGGCCTCGCTTTACACCCGGCCCGCCGGCGACCGAATCGAGCTCAGTTTGCAGATACGGATCGAACCGAGCTTTCACCTCTATCACAAGGAGTTGGGCGCGCCCGACTCCGTGGGCTTGCCCCTGGCGGTGACCCTCATGGGAGAGGGCATCGAGTTCGACGAACTCTATTGGCCCGAGCCCCACCGTTATGAACAACCCGGCCTCGGCGAGGACGGCGGCGACACATTCATTCTCGGCCACGACCGCTTGCTTGCATTGTACGGCCGCGCATCCTTGGCGCCGGGCGCCGACATTGAGAGCATCGAGGTGAAACTCAAGGGATTGGCCTGCGAGGACTCGGGCGCCTGCTACCCCTATTCCGAAACGGTCAAGTCAAAGGGCGAGGGCCGCGCCAAGCACTGGAAGGATTGGCCGGAGGGCTTTTGGGACAGCGCTGCGACAGAAGAGGCCGAGCCCACAGAAGAGTCCGAGGGCTTCGGCCAAGAGCACCTCTCAGGCGCGCTCTTCGTGCGCCGTGAAGGAGAAAAACTCTACGCCGTGCTCGAGCTCGAGGTTGCTCCCGGCGAACATCTGGGCCACACCGAAAAGGGCAACGAAAACGGCATTGCCCTGGACACGACCTTGATCCTGTCGGGTGCTGGCGTCGAGTGGTTCGAAGCCCAATGGCCCGAACCGGAAAAAACAACTCCGGAGTGGGGTGGCGAAGAGGACTGGATCTTCACCCACCACGGCAAGCTGCAAGTCACCGTGGAGGGCCGGGCGCCCGTGGATCTCGATCTACAATCAATCAAAGCTCGTCTCGAAGGTCAGGTCTGTGAAGACTCGGGCAGTTGTTTTCAGGTCAAGCTGACCTTCGCGAACCAGGGACCGGAAGGCGCCGTGGCAAAGCCCGCGGACGATCAGGGCGGAGGGCTCTTGGCTCTGATTCTGGCCGCCATTGGCGGCGGCATCTTTGCGCTCTTGATGCCCTGCACCTACCCGATGATCCCGATCACGATCAGCTTCTTCACCAAACAGGCCGAGGCTCGCGAGGGCAGCGTGTTGCCGCTATCCCTGCTCTACGGTGCCGGCATCATCTTGATCTTCATCATCATTGGCTTGTTTATCGGACCCCTGATCATGCCCTTCGCCACTCACCCGGTGACGAACCTCATCATGGGCGCCATGTTCGTCTTCTTCGCCGCTGTCCTGTTTGGCGCCTTCACTCTGAACCCGCCCAAGTTCTTGATGGCCGCCGCCGGCAAGGCCAGCATGACCGGCGGATTGTTGGGCGTCTTCTTGATGGGCATGACCCTGGTGTTGACATCCTTCACCTGCACCGCGCCCTTCGTGGGAAGCCTGCTCTCCTTGGCCGCCAGGGAGGGATCTGGCTACGGCCGCATCGTGATCGGCATGGGGGTCTTTGGCCTGACCATGGCCACACCCTTTGTTTTCCTCTCGCTGGTTCCAGGCAAGCTGAAATCCATGCCCACCAGTGGTGAGTGGATGGACACGATCAAGGTCACCCTGGGCTTCATCGAGCTCGCCGCCGCACTCAAATTTTTCTCCAACACCGACTTGATTTGGCAATGGCAGTTCATCTCGCGCGAGATGTTTCTCCTGATGTGGGCAGCGATTTTCATTTTGGCGGCCCTATTCTTGTTTGGCTTCATCCGCGTGCGTGGTCACGCTGCCGATGAAATTGGCCCAGGGCGCATGTTCTTCGGCACCGGGATTCTGCTCTTCGGCCTCTACTGTTGGCACGGCTACAACGGTCATAGGATGGACTCGATCATGACGGCCATCATTCCCAACTACTCTTCAGCCCTGGTGTCCTCGGGCGGAAAAAGCAGCGGTGGCGTGGGCCACATGGGCGAACACACGATCATCATCGATGACTACGAGGGCGCCCTTGAAATCGCCCTGCGAGAAGGCAAGCCCGTCCTGCTTAACTTCACTGGCTATGTCTGACCGGCTTGCCGGCAGATGGAAGAACATGTCTTCCCTGCCCCGGCGGTCGCCGGAAAATTGAAGCAGATGATCGAGGCCCGCATACACAACGACGGCACAAGCCAAGAGGAAGTGCGCGCCTGGCAGAACGATCTGTTGGGCACTTTCGCCACACCCTCCTACGCCCTCATCGATCCGGCCAATGGTGAAGTTCTGCTCTGGCACGAAGGCCCAGAATCGGACCCCGACAAATTCGCCGCCTGGCTGGAAGAAGCCCTGCAATCCTGGCGCGGGCTTCCATAGGCTCGGTCGTGTTCGCAATCCTGGGTGTGCTTGCCCCCTGGAGCTCCTCCCCCTGACTGGCCCCACAAGGGGCAGACTCGCTGACCCTCACAGGAAAAAGTAGGTGCATGGGCGCGGTACCGTCCAAGCCTTGGTCGCGGCCATCTCCCAGGGGCGCGTACTCCGTCCTGCCCCAGCCTGCGTATCAAGATCGCATGCGCATTGGTCGGTGGCTCCCTTGGAGTCGACTTTGAAGAAGGAACTCTCGAAGGCAGCGCGCTTCAAGCAACAGCTGGCCCCGGAGGCGACCTGAAAAAGTTCGCCCTCGGATTCCAGCAACCAGCAAGTGTCGCCAGGGCCAAGCGGTCGGATTTCCCCTGTTGGAGGGGCCGGGCGCATCAAGCGCACTCAGTTTCCTCGAGCGCTCGGCGCAAGACGCCCAGGCAGAGGTCGGCATCGCCCCTGGAAAACACCAGCGGAGGTTTGATCTTGAGGACATCGTGGCCGGGACCGTCGATGGCCAGGAGCACCCCCGCTTCGCGGGCAAGGCTCACGACCTGGGCCAGGCGTTTGGGGTTTCCCTCGCGGGTTTGGGCGTTGCGCACGAAGGCTACCCCGAGGTAGAGGCCCCGCCCGCGTACGATGCCCATCACGGGGAACTCCTGGGCCAGGTTGCGCAAGCCTTCGGACAGGTGGGCTCCCACTTCGGCGGCTTGCAGAATCAAGTTCTCCTCTTCGATCACATCGAGCACCGCCATGCCCACGGCGCAAGAGACAGGGTTGCCACCAAAAGTGTTGAAGTACTCGGGACCCTTGCCAAAGGCCTCTGCCACCGCACGGGTGGCTATCACCGCGCCCATGGGATGGCCGTTGCCCATGGGTTTACCCAGCGTGACCAGATCGGGCACGAACTGCTCGCGCTCAAAGGCCCACCAAGCGTCTCCCACACGACCAAAGCCCACTTGCACCTCGTCCACCAGGCACAAGCCTCCGTGGTTGTGCACAATTTCCGCGGCGCGGCTCAACCACCCTCTTGGGGGTACGATTTGGCCGCCGCAACCGATCATGGGCTCGGCCAGGAGTCCCGCCACGCGCCCACCCTGCGCCTCGATGTCGCAGCAAGCCTGTTCCACTTCGGCGGCGTAGGCATGGGCGGCATCCGCTCCGCGGTGCAGTCCTCTGTAGGTGTCGGGGCAGGGGAGTTCATGCACCCAGTCCGGCGCGCCACTACCGCGCGGGGCATTGAACTTGTAGGAGCTGACCCCCATGGCCGCGGCGCTGTTGCCGTGGTAGCCGCCCGCGAGCACCAGCAAGTGTTTGGCCCCCGTGGCGGAGCGGGCCATGCGCAGGGCTAGTTCGGTGGCTTCGGAGCCGGAGTTCACGAGATGCACCGTGTCGAGGGGATCGGGAAAGAGATCCGCAAGGCGTTTGGCGTATGCAAGCCGCACCGGATGTAAGTAGCGCGTGTTGGTATTGAGGAGCGCAGCTTGACTCGACATGGCGCGCACTACCCGCGGATGACAGTGCCCTACATGGCAAACATTGTTGATGCAATCGAGATAAGCCCTGTCGGCAGCGTCAAACAGATAGCTCCGGGCTCCGCGCAGAAGGGTCAGGGGTTTGTCGTAAGAGAGGGAGAGTCCCGGATTGAGCAGCACCTCGCGTGCGGCTAGCAATTTTTCTGTGGTGTCCGGCTGTTTGGGGCGCGACTTGGGCAACAACTCCAAGCCGATCGCCAGATATTGGCTGGCCTGATCGGGCGGGATTTGGAGGAGCCGTTCGAGAGCCAGGGCTCCGTCCCCGGTGTGTTGGCAGAGGTGTGGATTGTCCGGATCCGCTTCCCGCGCGGCCCGGCCGTACATGAGGCTCATGGTCAAGCGCGCCACGGCACAGGGCAGCACAAGCTCCAACTCGTCGAGGCCCAAGGGGAAGGCCTCGTGGTAACCGCGCACTAAAGCCAGGGCCACGGGGAGAGGCTCATCTCCAGCGAGTTGTACTGCGTAGGCCACGGCAATACCGATTTCCGAAACCCGGGCGGAAACGGCTGCGTCTCCCAGGTCAAACAGTCCCGTCACCCGCGCGCCAGCGGGGGTTTCCACACCGGTCAGATTGAATTCGTTGGCGTCATAGAACAGGAGCTGTTGGGGCAATTGTTCGATCACGCCTTGAATCCGGCCGCCATACATCAAGAGGGCTTTTTCAAACAGGCTACGCAGCCTTGGATCGGGCTCGTGCTGTAGCAGCGTGGCCAGTCTTGCCGAGGCCTCCATGGTCCAGCTGTGTTGTCCCGCGCTCGCATCCACGTGCAGCTCCGCCAGGCAACGATCCACCCGACCGAGCAATTCCCCCAAGCTGAACCAGGTGTCCAAATTGCGGCTTTCAAGGTTGGCCAGGAGCGGCCCGGGCACCCAGGTCATCATGCGTGCCAGGTGGAGGCGTCCATGCGAGCCCCCAATTGCGACACAGCCTTCTCCAACGGAGGTGGGCAGCAGTTCCGGCGCCACTCCAGGCAGTCTTCGGGCCAGTTGCTTCAGGATCAGAGCCTCCAGTCGCAAGCGTTTGCGATCCCCGGCGCTTTGAATCCGCAGCACAAAGCGGGGCTCACCAGCCCCGTCCAGCAGGGCGAAGTTCTTATCCTCGTAACTCGTTAGAGAAGTGAGTTTCCCTTCTAGACCCCAATGCACGCGCAGGAGCTCTTGCGCCTGGTCCGGAGAGAACTCTGTCAAGAGGGGCGGAGAGGGACCCATGGCAGGCCCAACCATAGCGCTCACCGATGGCCCGGGCCAGGGGGCTTGGCTTGGGTCTGTTCTTCTCTTGCAGGCGAACCGCCACTATCTCTTCCGATTCGACGAGGCCCCATTTTTTGACGCTCCTCGGGGGGTGTTCCCTGCTTCTATCGAGGGCAGGCAAGAGGCTCCTTTTGACACAGACTTGCTCACCGGCGGAGAAGTTTGTCGTCTGCTGTTGGGCCTCCAGCCCCAACAGGAATAACCCGGGCTAACCAAACCCCAAAGCGCAGCCACCTTGGAAGATGAGAAAACTCATCAGCCAGGCCAAGAGGGTCATGTAAACGAACAGGAAGGCAGGCCATCTCCAACTGGCGGTTTCGCGATAGACCGCGGCCAGGGTGCTCATGCACTGACAGGCGAGGGCGAAGAAGACCATCAGCGAGAGGCCCACCAAGGGTGTGTAGACCGGTCGGCCATCGGCGTAGGTTTCGGCGCGGATTTTTTCGCGCAGGGTGCTTGGGCCGCCGTCGGTTTCAGCCACACCGTAAACGATGCCCAGGGTGCTCACGAAGACCTCGCGCGCAGCGAAGGCTCCGATCAAGCCCACCCCGATTTTCCAATCAAAGCCCAAGGGCTTGATCACCGGCTCGATCCTTTTGCCTAGCCTAGCCCCGTAACTGTGACGGAAGATGTCGCTGGATTCCGCCTGGTCGATGTTGGCCAGGCGCAGGTCGAGGGGCGCATCGTTGAGTGTTCTGGTGGCGTTTGTGCGTTGAGCTTCGTAGTTGGTTTCGAGTTGCGGGTGCTTGGGGAAGGAGAGCAAGAGCCAGAGCCCGATGGTGCAGACCAAAATCACGCCACCGGCTTCGCGCAAGAAAACCCCGCCGCGCTGCATCATCATCTTGATCACGCTACGCCAATGCGGGAATCGGTAGGGCGGCAGCTCGAGGATCAGCGGCACGCTCGGGCCGCGAAGAATGGTGCGGCCCAGGACGGCCGTGGCCACCAGGGCGATAGCGGTGCTGAAGACATACATGCAGACCATCAAGAGGCCCTGCACAGGCAGGACGCCGAGCACGGTGGTGGGGGGAAACAGGGCGCCGATCACCAGGGCGTATATCGGTAGGCGCGCCGAGCAACTCATCAACGGCACGACCATCATGGTCAACATTCGATCGCGGCGGCGTTCCATGGTGCGCGTCGCGAGAATGGCGGGGACGGCGCAGGCAAAGCCCGACAGCATGGGCACGAAGGCTCGGCCGTGAAGGCCGAGAGCCTTCATCATGCGATCCATCAAGAAAGCCACTCGCGCCATGTAACCCGTGTCTTCCATCAACCCGATGAAAAAGAACAGGAGCAGGATTTGTGGCAAGAAAACCACAACGCTGCCCACCCCAGCGATCAGGCCTTCGGTGATAAAATCGCGCACAAAACCCACAGGTAGAGCACCCTCGACAAATTCAGCGAGCGAACCAAAGCCCGTTTCAATGAGTGAGATGGCGGGGTCGGACCAGCTAAAGAGGGCTTGGAAGACGATGCCCATGAACAAGAGGAAGAGCGCAAACCCCAGCAGCGGGTGCAAGAGTGCCGCGTCCACTCGTTCGCTCACCGAGCGCTTGAGCGGTCGCACCTCACTCAACGCCTGGGCTGGGTGTTCATCGATCCAATCGTAGCGTGCGCGAATGATCTCGGCCTCAATCTCTCGATTCGAGCTGGCGGCGAGCTGGCGTCTGGATTGCACGGCGACTCGTAGCCCCGCCGGAATGTCGACCAACTCATCGTCATCGTTGACAGAGAGCAGGGACCACAGGGCCAGGGCCTGAATTTGATGGGGGTCGCCGCCGGACCAGGCCGTCGGCATCTCGGGCGCGACCGCGAGCACATCGGCCCTTAGCTCTGCGCTCATTTCCCAAAGCATGGGCTTGGGCGGAGCAGCTCCTGAATCGAGGGTCGTGGCGATGCTTGTCCTCAAGGAGTCGAATCCCGTGCCGCGCAGCCCGGAGATCTCGACCACTGGAACGCCCAACTGTTCCGCCAGGAGTTCGCTGTTGATAGCGAGCCCGCGGCTATCGAGCATGTCCATCATGTTGAGGGCCAGGATCACCGGCACGCCGGTCTCAATGACCTGCAACGCCAGGTAGAGGTTGCGCACGAGTTGTGTCGCGTCCACCACCACAACCACCAATTGCGGCCGCTCGAGGGGCTGAACACCGATGATGGCGCTACTGGCGATCTGTTCTTCCGCGCTGCGGGCGGACAGGCTGTAGGTGCCGGGAACATCGAGGAGTCGCACGCTGCGATTTCCGGGGAGTTCCAGGGCTCCCTCAAAGCGCTCGACGGTGATCCCTGGGTAATTGCCGATGCGCTGATCGCCGCCGGTCAGTTGGTTGAAGACCGAAGTCTTGCCGGTGTTAGGATTGCCAGCTAGGGCGACGAGGGGGGGCTCGTCAGGGGACCGTGTGGGAGCCCTCATGGCGCACTCATAAAAGAAGAGTGGGGCTTTTACAGCGCGCGCACGAACAACTCTTGGGAGTCCGCGAAGCGCAGGCTGAGATGGCAACCGCGAACCTCGACTTCGAGCAGGTTGCCCACTTGCACCCGGCGCACGACGCGCAGAGCCGTGCCCGGCAGGAGGCCGAGCTCCATCAGGCGCCGCCGAAAGGAGGCCTCTCCGCCGATCTTCACCAGGGAGGCGGTGGATCCAGCTTGCATATCGCAGAGTCGAGTCATGTTCAGGTGGGGCTTCTCTAAATGAGATCGCATCTCAGTCTAACCTTCGACGGCACCGGGACCAACCCTAAAGCAAATTTATTCAGAGTTCGCGGTCCAGAGAGAGGGGGGCCCGACAGCTTGTTTGCCCGTTTGCATAAACAATCCGGGCTAGGGCCAAGGCCTGGCGAGAGGGGCTCACGGGGCATCACGAGCGGCTTCAGGCGACCATGACCCCTCATGGACCGCCGCCGCGCCAGGGCCCTGTGGCGCTACACTACGCCCGACCCGCATCGACCCCAGCCCTCAAGATTCCCATCACTCAGAACCCCAAAGAAATCGCCGGCCGCCTGGCCGCGGATCTCGCCCAAGATGGGATGGTGCTGGGGCTCGGCACCGGTTCGACGGTTTACTTCACCCTTGTGCGTCTCGCCGAGCGCATCCGTGACGAGGGTCTTGACCTGCACGGCGTGCCGACTTCGATCGATACCGAACAGAAGGCCAGCGAGATGGGCCTTCCGCTCTTGGGCCTCGACGAGGTCGAACATCTGGACCTGACGATCGATGGAGCCGACGAAATAGACGCTGATTTCCAGATGATCAAGGGTGGCGGCGGTGCGCTCCTGCGCGAAAAAGTCGTGGCCTCGATCACCCGCCGACAGGTCATCGTCGTGGGCCGCGACAAACTCGTCGAGCGCTTGGGCAGGAGTTTTCGCCTGCCGGTGGAAGTGGTGCCCTTTGCCCTCTCAAGCGTGGCCCGGGCCCTCACAGCCCTCGGCTGTGAGACATATCTGAGGAGAGATAAGAATCAGTCGGCTTACACCACCGACAACGGCTGCCAAATCCTCGACTGCCAGTTCCCCGACGGTATAGCCGCCCCCCACCAACTCGAACTCGACATCGATGCCATCCCTGGTGTGGTGGAGAGTGGTCTCTTCATCGACCTTGCCCATGTGTGCGTAATCGGCTCGCCCGACGGCAGCGTCGAGGTTCGCGAGAGGCCCGCCCCTTCCTAGGGCGAGGGGCCCCAGCCCCCACGCTCACTCCGCGGGCATCACAACGCGGATTTCAGCGCTGAACATGCCGCGCGGGTCGCCCCTTTCGGTCAGGGTTTTCGCCAGGGTCTCTGCCCTGCGCTCGACGACACCTTCGAAGAGCACGAGCTCGCCGTGGCGCACCAAGATGCTCTGGTCGAGGTCGCACATGGAGTCATCAAGGCGAATTTCGAGGACGCAAGCGGGCGGAGCTTCTAGAACCGTGAACACCTGGCCGTCCCGCTCCACCACGATGCGCTCACGCGCTTTAGGTTCCCGATTGCGCAGCCAGTAATAACGCTCGTGGGTCACATCGTCCTGCAACCAGACGACGCGCGTGGGCCGCAGGCTGCGGGTGTGCCTTGCCATCCAGGGCAAAGCCACGGCATCCTCTCCACCCATCCAGTGACCCTTGCCCGTGTGGACCTCAACCTGGTGCAAATAGTTGCCCGGATTTTCCCTGGCCAGGCTCCCGAGTTTTTCCTGCCACTCAAGACCGATGCGGTTGCGGTCGTAGGCCGCATCCAGGGCGCCCACATGCAAGGCGAAGGGCAGGTTGAAGAGACCGTCGGGCTGGGTTTCGCCAGGGTGACCAGCCATCATGGCCACCGCCGCGAAACGATCCGCCATGCGCGGCGCGAGTTGGTAGGCGCCGTCGCCGCCGGCGCTGTAACCGGTCAGATAGACGCGGTCGGGATTGATGCCCTCGAAGAGCAGCATGTCTTTGATCAGGGTGTCAAAGAAGCCGTCGATGTGGCCTTGGTGCCACATGTTCCAGGTGTCGGTGGGGGCTCGTGGCACGAGGTAGATGCCGTTGTCTATTTGGTAGAGCTTCTTCTGGTTGCTCCACTGCTGGTCGTTGACTTCCTTCGGCGCGCCGCCGCCGCCGTGCATGGAGATGATCAAGCTGTAACCGCCCTCTGGACGATCGCCAAAAACCCGGTACCAAAAGGGCATCTTGAAATCACCCTGCCTGAGCATCCGCGACTTGAACTCGGCTTGGCGGGCAGCACGGCGCTCTTTCTTGTGGGCCTGCCAGAGGTTGGCACGCAGGGTGCGCGCTACCTGTCTTGTGAGCTGTTGATTTGTGATGTGCCCACTCGCAAGCCGCTGCTCTTGAGGCCCGCTGATGGCGATGTCGATCAAGGTTTGGGCCTTGGCCGTGAACTTGCGACTCAGGCGCTCGTTGCCAAGAAGTACCTCCACGGAGTAGATCGAACCCTCGCGCAGCGCGGACGCTAGGTGGTCGTTGGCATCAAATCTCTCGTCGCGGGTCTTTCCTTCAAAAACCACGGCCCCGGCTGAATCGACGACCGTGACGGAGGCCACCAGTCGCTTGGAGTCAGCCTTGTCGCGGACACAAAAACGCACGGGAACCAAGCCTTCGCCGAGCTCTTCTGCCTTCGTGGTGTAACGATCGGTGACATTAACCGCACCCACAGACCTGTCTTCCGGCAGCCAGACCAAGGGGAACGAGATCGGCGTGTCGCGCCAGGTGACGGCGAAGATGGCGTGGTCAGGATCGTCGCGGGTGGCGCCAGCGGCCCTGCCCGCGAACCAACCGCGGTCAAGGTCGCTGCCTGTGGGTTCGGCTGCTCCGGTGAAGTGCCAGCCGTCGTCCCAGACTTCGACCCAGGAGTGGTTGCCGCTGTCATCGCTCCAACGCGGCGTGCCCACGAAGCGCGCGGGGACTCCCACCGCTCGACAGGAATCAATCAAGAGCACACTCAAGCCGGTGCAGGACGCCAGGCCAGAGTCGATGGTCTCGAAGGGGCTCTGGTCTGGTTTTGCACGGGCCGTGGAGTACTTGACACCGAACTCCTTCCAGATCGCGTTGTTCAGGAGCGTGGCTGCCTCGCTGGCCGAGCGGGCTTCGCCCACCAAGGGTAGGCAGCGCGTGCGCAAGCGTTTGCGCCAGGGGTCGCGCCGCTCGTTGACGCTGGCGAAGGGCAGGATGGCGTCGAAGAACAGGGATTTGTCCACCGAACTTTGCCATGGTGCGCCTCGCCAGGATTCGTAGGCGAGGGAGTTGTTCTCCATCAAGAACTCAGTAGTCAGGCTCTTGAGATCGGTTGTGGGCATGTGCGCGACCAACCAGCGCATGCCCTCGCGTTCCCCTTCGGGGGTTCCTGCGATGGCGGCTTCGAGGGCCATGCGATTCTCTCCGGCGGCCTCGAGTGCAGCTTCGAGATCGCCAGCGGCGGCGGGCGTTGCGAGAAGCGTGAGGGCGGCGACGCAGAGCGCAGTGATGTAAGAGGCAGGCGTGGGTGTCATCGGAAGGTGAAAAAGCAGAAGGGAGTTCCGGCCCCAGAGACAGGGGAAGACGCACTTTACGGCATCGTCAGCATAGTCGGCAGCGCAGGCCGATAAGATAGAAGCTCGCCCCCCGCCTCCCTCCCCGTGCCCCCATGCAGCTAGTCCACGGCCTCTTTGGCCTCGCATTTTTCTGCGTCGTTTCCTGGCTGATGTCCTCCTATCGCTCGCGCTTTCCCTGGCGGGTGGTGATCCTGGGCATCGCCTTGCAACTGGTCCTGGCTCTTATGTTTCTCGGCACCGGCAGCGGCTTGGCTATTTTTGAAAGCGCCGCGGGTTTCGTGATGCGGCTGATCGGTCTGGCCAAGCCCGGCGCAGAACTGGTTTTCGGCGTTCTCGCCAAACCCGAGGTCCTTGCCGAGACTTTTGGCCCAGAGAACGGGTTCATCTTCTCCTTTGCGGGCAATGGGTTGGTGGTGATCATCTTCTTCTCGGCCTTAATGAGTGTGCTCTATCATCTGGGCGTGATGCAGTTCTTGATTTGGTGCCTGGCCAAGATCATGTCGTTCCTGATGCGCGTCTCCGGGGCCGAGTCCATGGCCATGGCGGCCAATGTCTTCGTGGGCCAAACCGAAGCCCCCTTGGTGGTCAAACCCTACATCGCCAAGATGACAAACTCCGAGTTGAATGCCATGATGACCGGCGGCTTTGCCACCATCGCCGGCTCAGTTCTGGCGGTCTACATGGGCTTCATCGGCGAGGAGTATGGGCCACACTTGTTGGCGGCCTCGGTGCTTTCGGCTCCGGCGGCTTTTGTCGTGGCCAAGATCATGTTGCCCGAAACCGAAATCGCAGAGACCGCCGGGCGGGTCGAGTTGAAGGGTGACCGCAAGGCCTCGAACTTGATCGAGGCAGCAGCCAACGGAACCAGCGATGGCCTCAAATTGTGGCTCAATGTGATCGCCATGCTGATTGCCTTCGTGGCCCTGGTAAACCTTGTCAATTGGCCTCTCGGTGCCCTGGGAGCCCGTTTGGGGATGGAACAGGCCCTTGACTTGAACTGGATCTTCGGTCAAGTTTTTTCGCCCGTGGCCTGGGTCATGGGCGTCGAGGGCTGGCATGACTGCCAGTTGTTCGGTTCCTTGCTCGGCACCAAGGTTGCGGTCAACGAGTTCGTGGCCTTCAACCAGATGATTCAGTACCTGCCGGGCGAAGGCGCGGCTGAGATCGCTTTTCAGCACCAGCGCTCGGCCAAAATGGCGGCCTACGCCCTGTGCGGCTTTGCCAACTTCGCCTCGATCGGCATTCAACTCGGAGGCATCACCCCCCTGGCACCCGAGCGCAAGGCGGACATTTCCAAATTGGCCATGCGGGCTATGTTGGGCGGCGCCTTTGCTTCTTGGATGACAGCCTGTGTGGCTGGTATTTTCATCACGGATTGAGTGCAAACAAATGAACACCACCCAACAGCATGACGAAGCCACCGAATGCCTCACCGAAAAGCTGCGGGCTTTGGGTGTGGCCGAGGCGCGAGCGGCATTTGTCTTGGGTTCGGGGCTCGGACCCTTCGCCGACCGTTTGCAGAACGCCACGCGCATTCCCTATGCAGAGCTCGCCGGCATGCCCACCAGTGGTGTGCCCGGTCACGAGGGCCAACTGGTTCTCGGTGAAATCGAGGGCCGGCTCTTGGTGGTGCAGCAGGGCCGGGTGCATTTTTACGAGGGCTGGAGCGCCCGGCAAGTGACCCGTTGCGTGCGCTCCTTCGCCAACCTGGGGATCGACCTCTTGATGCTGACCAACGCCGCTGGCGGCATGGATCCCAGCTGGGAACTGCCGACCCTGATGCGCATCACAGATCACATCAACCTCCAGGGCCGTCCGCCCTTGAACCGCGGCGAAGCCAGTCAAGCTTGCCCCTACGACAGCGAATTGGGCGAACTCATGGACCGCTCTGCCCAAAAGGTTGGCGTTGAGTTGCAGAGGGGCATCTACATGGGACTCTTTGGCCCGACCTACGAGACTCCAGCTGAGGTGCGCATGGCTAGCTGGGCTGGCGCTTCCGCCGTGGGCATGAGCACCGTGGCTGAAGCCACCGTGGCCCGCAGCGCCGGCATGCGCGTGGCCGCGGTCAGCGCCATCACGAACCCCGCCGCCGGTATTTCCAAGACCCCTCTGAACCACGCCGAAGTTGTTGAGGCAGGCCGCGCTCTCGCCTCGCGCTTCTGCATCCTGCTCGAAGCCTTTGTGGAAACTGCAGTCGAGCCCAACCCATGACGCGCTTCGAGCGAGCCTTTATTACCGGCGCATCGAGTGGTATCGGCCGCGCGATCGCCCTCAAGTTGGCCGGGCGCGGAACCTTGGTGGTGGTCACTGCGCGCCGGCGCGAGCTGCTCGACGAACTCGTGGCTGAGATCGAAGGCGCGGGGGGCAGGGCTCTCGCCGCCGAACTCGATGTGCGCGATACCGATTGGGTCAGAAGAGAGATGGAGCGCCTCGACGGCGAGGTGGGTGGTTTTGATCTCGTCCTGGCCAACGCTGGTGTGGGTCGCGCCGTGCATGCCACACGACTCGACTGGGATGCCGTCAGCGATGTTGTCGATGTGAATTTTCGCGGCGCATTGGCAACCCTGGTGGCGGGCAAAGGCCTCATGCTGCCCCGTGGCCGCGGCACCCTGGCCGCCGTATCGAGTCTTGCGGGAACCCGAGGAATGGCCACAAGCGGAGCCTATTCGGCGTCCAAGGCCGGTTTGCAGGCGTTCCTGGAAACCCTCGAGATCGACCTCGGCCAGAGCGGTTTGAAGGTGGTGGACATCCAGCCCGGATTTGTGCGCACACCCATGACCGACAACCAGAAATTCCCCATGCCTTTCTTGGTCGAGGTCGACACCGCCGCCGAGCATTGCCTCCGCGGCCTCGAAGCGGGAAAATCGGTGATCAGTTTCCCCTGGCAGCTCGCTTGGCCCACCAGAACCCTGGGCCGCTACTTGCCACGCACGCTCTGGCGCCTGCTCTCGCGCATGAGCACTCCGTCCTAGCCCGCAGGCCTAACCCTTTGGCACCTCAAGGATCTCGATGTCGTAGCCATCGGGATCGTGGACGAAGAGGTACTTGGTTGGGGCTTCGGGGCGGCTTTGGCGGAACCACCAACCTTGGCTTTCGATTTCCTCAAGGACCGGCGCAAGGTCGTCGACCACCACCGCGAGGTGGCCGAATTGATTGCCTAGCTCGTAGTCGCGGCCGTCGTGGTTGTAGGTCAGCTCGATAAAATAGGTTTCGCTCTCGTCGGTCAGGAAAACCAAGGTGGCCTCGTCACCGATGGCGTGGCGGCGCGCCTCCTTGAGTCCCAGAAAGCCGGTGTAGAAGGCCAGGGACTCGTCGAGGTCCTTGACGCGAATCATCGTGTGGTAGAGCTTCATGGATTCTCTTGTGGGGAGTCGTGGGCGCCCCGCCAGGCCAGCGCGCCCAGGGCCCAGTAGGGGAACATCAAGCGCGGCCAGAGGGCCGGAAAGAAGGCAAAATGTATCAGCGTGGCGAGCAAGGCGACGAAGGCCAAACCTGTACCGCCAGCGCGCCATTTCCCTCGCCGCCAACCAATCACAGCCGCCGCCAGGGTGCTGACGAGGAAGATCAGGGGTGCGCTGGATTTGAACTTGGGCAGGGAGCGCAAGCTCTGGTCCAGCCAGATCACTGGGTCAAAGGGCGGCGTCTCCGTGGCCGGCAGGGACATGTAATCGACGAAGGTGTGCTGAAAGACTGTCCAGGGCCCGTAGGCCTCGCGGCCCACTGTGCAGCCGAGGATCAGGACAAAATAGGCCCCAGCGCTAGTGACGAGGGCGCGCCTCGAGATGCGCGGCGCTGCCGCCGCCCCGGGAAGGGCACACCAAGCCACAAGCGCTGCGATCAAGACGATGTGATCGGTGCGCGCCGTCAAACTCAAGCCGAGTAACACCAATCCCAGACGAGTGCGCCGTGTTTCGAGCAGGAAGAAGGCGCCCCACAGGATCAACGCCGCCGCCAGGGCATCGGCCGTGGCCAGGGTGTGCTCTCCAAAGAAAAAACCAAGGGCTACCAGGAGCAGCAGGTTGCCGAGCACCCATTCCCAGCTTCCATGACCGCGCCGCGCGAGCCACCGGGCACAGGCTGCGAGAAGCAGTAGCCCGGAGAGCCAGGAGACATAGAAAGCACCGTCGATGGGCGAGCAGCCCAGGCCACCCAGGGCGGCAATCAGCCCGATGTAGAGCACGCGCCCACGATAGAAGGGGAGTTGCGCAGCGAAGGCCTCTGGGTCAACGGCGAGTCGCACGCGGTAAGCGTTCTTTGTGCGCAAAAGCTCGGCATCTTCAGCCGAAACACGGCCATCCAGTTCTTGATAGACCCCAGCATGCACGGCTTCCGGTGTTGCGCCGCGAAGTTCCATGGCGCACGCGCTGTAGCCCAAGAGATCCCACTCGACCTTGCGCTCGTCCAGCCAGAAGAAGGCCAGAAGAAGGAACACGAAACCGTAGAGGAGACCCGCGGTCCGCCTTTCTTTCGATAGAGAAATCACAAAGCGGCGACTCACCAAACGATGGGCTGCCGGGAGCCGAGGCCTGGCCCGAAGATCAGCGCGTTGGAAAAAAGCCGCGCACTTCCCTGGTGATAGCCACGGAAGCAAGGCGAGCTGGCGAAGAGGATGATCTGTCCGTCCCCCAAACTCTCACGGGTTAGATAGGCGCTGTTAGCGATGCGCAAGCGCGCTTCGGGCCACAAGAGCCCGCCCAAGCGCAAGCGGCCTGATGATGTGAAACGCACGGGGGTTTGCACCGGGAACTTGGAGAGCAGAGCGGCCGAGGAACTGAAGGAGATGGGCAACAGGTCACCAGTGCCCGTGGTCAGCCAACTCTCATCGTCGACTTCGGCCAGCAGATTCGTGCCCGAAGGCGAAAAGCGCCGCCGCCAGCGGTCGAGGTCTTCGGAATCTTCAGCATCTTCAGGAGCAACCGTTTCCACAGGCTCGCTTTGCGTTGCTGCGCCGACCCCTTCTTTGGGGCCGTTCCAAACCAGATCCTCATCAATGGCGATGCGCCGCGCCGCTCGCTCGCGCTCGAGTTCCAGCGCAAACTCGTCGAGTTTTTCGAGGGCGTGACGGCGCAAGCTGACCTGGCTGAGACTGACTCGCCCCGAGGTCAAAAGGGCTGCGGACTCGGCCACTCCGATCAAGCTGCCGCCGGCCGAGACCCAGGCGCGCAACTCATCAGCCACTTCCTCGATCATGCCCTGCAAGCCTCCGGGGGGCAGCACCAGGACATTGTAACGGCGCAGATCCGCGTCCCCGATGGACTGGGCGTCGAGGATGGAAAAGGGCACACCAAGTTCCACATCGAGGTGGTGCCAGATGTGACCGTAACCCGTGGAGGAGACCGGCGAGTTGGCTAGCAAGGCGATGCGCGGCCGGGCGAGCAGGTGAAAGTGCCCGCCGCCGAGGTCAGGGCCTGTGCCGGGGGCGCGGCCCGAAAGGACTCGCGTGGCCTCAGCACCGGCCCTGACTGCGGCCTTTTCCACCAGCGCCTCCAGGTCCGCTGCGCTGCCTTCGTTTTCGTGGCGCCGGATCAGCAAGGAGCCCCGCGACCAGCGCCGCGGGCCGTTTTCAGAACCGCCATCGGAAAAAGCGCGATCAGCGAAGTGCAAGACCAGCCCTAGCTCCATGGCCTGGGCCGCGAAGGCCACGGCGCTGTCGTCCTCGCCATCCACGATCCAACCGTAGACCGGATAACCCTCTGGAGCAGGCCCCACCATGCCGGTGCCGACGACCAGGGGCGCCACCGGTTTGAGTTGCAGCCCCGCAGGTTTTCCCCAATAGGCCGTGAGGTCCAGGGCGTGGGGCAGGGACCAGGCGGTGCTGTCGTACATCTTCGAAGCGTCACGCCGCTCGAGTTCTTCCCGCTCGCGTTCGAGGGTCTCGCGATCGATGCGTTGGTCGAAGTCGAAGAACGCTCGCACCAATTGCCGCGCGGGTTGGCGCGCTGGAATCACCCACGAATCGGCGGGCAGCACAAGGCTCTCGAAAACTTCGCCGTGAGAGCCTGTGACCCCGGCCAGTTGGACGGGCTCGGTGGCCCGCGCGTACTCGATGTCTTGGCCTGCGAGGATTCTCTGCAAACGCAGTAGGCGGCTTTGGTTGCCGTCCGTGCGCAGCACAAGCACCTGGTCGTTGCCCGGCGTGTCGGCGGCGACATTCTTGGTGCTGTTGGCGAGGTAGCTGCGCAGGATTTTGGGCCCATGGTCTTGCAGCGAGCGCAGATTCGACCAACTGGCGCTGAGTTGGTGATGCACTGCTTCGCGGTAGGAGAGAATCACTCCCGAAGCGCGCCGCAGGGGAAAGCCATCGGTGCGCGCCTGTTCGTAGAGGATGCCGATGGCGCCCACCAGGGCTCCCCAGGCATCGGAATAGAAGGGAGCCCAACCATCGGCCCACTCGCGGGTGTAGTAGCCCCAGCCGTGTTCATCAAAGGCCTGAGCGGCTTCGTCCGCGAAGAGGCTTTGCCAATAGATATGCTCCTCGCCAAAGGCCGGATTGAGAGGCTCTGCCTGGGGGTAAAACAGAAAAGTGTCGAGGCCGCTCATCTCGTGGGCGTCGACGAAGAGTTGCGGGTGCCATTCGAGCACGGCCTGCCAACGCGCCCGGGTTTCGGGCTGGGTGCCCGCCATCCAATCGCGATTCATGTCGAACAGGTAGTGGTTGCCGCGCCCGAAAGGCCAACGCCCTCGATGCATCGAGGCGTAATCGAGGCTGGGGGTGTAACCGGCGGATTGTTCGACCATACCTATGATGCGCTCGCGCCCGTCGGGGTTGAGGCAGGGGTCGATCACGATCACCAGGTCATCGAGCAGCGCCGCCACCTCCTCGTCGCGACAAGCCGCCAGGTGATAACCCAAAAAAAGCGCCGCGTCGCTGCCCGAAAGCTCGTCGCCGTGGATCGAGTAGCCCATCCAGGCCACCGGAGGCAGGCTGGCGACGAGCCGTTCGAGTTCTTCAGGGGCAGTGCCGCGAGGGTCGGCCAGTTGCGCATGACCGGCCTTGATTTCATCCAGCCGCCTGTGGTTCTCGGCCGAGGTGGCCACGAGATAGACCAGGGGTCGGCCTTCGTGACTGAGGCCGAACTGCGTCAGCGTCAAGCGATCGGAAGTCCGCGCAAACGTTTCAAAGGCGGCCACGATTTCAGCGGGGTGCGAAAGCCGCGTGCCGGGTGCTTGCCCCAAGAGTTCTTGTAGAGTCGGCACTCCCGGGTCGTAGTCGGCGCCGGGAAAAAAGGGCGCGTCGTAGGCAAACTGAAGGGAGTCTCCAAAACGGATCGAGATGGCCTCATCGTCGGTGAGAGCTCCGGGGCTGGCCGCCAAGGCGGACCCGAGGGAGCAGGAGCAGATGAGAGGCAGCAGGAGGCTGCCGAAGAGGGACGCAGTTTTCATGCCCGCAGGGTATCCAATCCTCCCGCCGGGTCTGCACTGCCCTCCAGCCAATCGCCCTCAGACCAGATCGACCACGCGCCCAGGCGAGAGGAACAAGAGCCGCAGGCGCACTTTTTCTGGTGTCAACCCGGTTTGCTCCGCCACCACCCGCGCGTAGGCCTCAAGTTGCGGGCGATAGTGTTCAGCCCGGGCCTCTAGTTCGCCGGCTTCTACCGCGTCCGACTTGAAGTCGATCACCTCGGCCCAGACCACGCGACCGTTCTCGGTGGCGAGCACCAAGCGGTCGATGGAACCGTTCCAAACCTGTTCCGGGCCGCCGGAGTCCTCTTTGAGCAGGACTGTAAAGCCGTACTCCTGGTGCACCACCGTTTTGCTCGCGGGCGGCGCCCCCGAGGCTTCCCGCGAGAGGGCTTTTCGGATCTCGTCGCAGGCCAGGGCACCCTCGACGATGGCCGTGGCCGAACGCAAGATGTCTTGCTTGGCGCCGAGGCGCGCAAGATCCGCTGGCGCAAACTCAAAGTCCTCGATCCACTCGCAGCCATCAAAGGCAGCGTGGGCCAAGGTGCCTACTTCGGCGCCGGTGTTTGATTTCAAGAGCGCACCCGCGCTCTGCAAGGCACCGCCCTCCTCGGCCGAGGCCCTGCGCCGCGCCAGACTGCGCAGGCCTGTGGTGGGGGCCAGCCCCAGAGAGACCTCCGCCGCGGGGACCGCATCAGAGCCGCGATCAGCGTACTCCGCCCAGTTTTTTTCGCCCGACTTGGTGGCGCGCCAGATGACGCCATCGGGGTCGTTCGCGATCAATTCATCTTGCGGCAGGCTGCCCCGCAACACCGAGGCCAGAGAGGCCGTGAGCTTGCTTTGGTCCTTGTCGGCATCGATACCCGGCACCACCAGTTCGAGGCGGTAGCGTGCCCGCGTCATGGCCACATACAACCCGCACAAGCTGTCTTTTATGGCCTTCTCGGTGCCCGCATCGTAGAGGCTCTTCAGTTGGGTTGAGGTGCCCAAGAGTTCCTGACCGGGCGAGAAGGTCACCAAGTCGATGCGTCCTGCTGGATCGGGACGGCGGGCGAGGTGGCGGTCGCGTGTGCCCACCATCTTGGCATTGAGTTCGGGCAGGACCACGCAATCGAATTCGAGACCCTTGGCTGCGTGCACGGTCATGACCCTCACTCGGCTACCGCCGGGGGCCTCCACTCTTTCGATACGCAGATGATCCACAAAGTCGCTTGCTCGCAGGGAGATCCGCGCTTCGAAACGGTGGGCCTGTTCGGAGAGTTGCGCCATGCGCGCCTTGTCCCAAGCGGGCCAGGAGGGGTCAGCTTGAACTTCGAGGTTGAGGTTTTCCGCCAGCGCGCCGAGGCCCTGGGCCATGAGATCGCTGCGCACGCGCCGCGCCAGAGCGCGCATGTCGGCCCGCTCTTCTGAAGGGTCGCTCTTGGGCGCGAGCCCGAGATAGCCGGCGAAGGGTGAGGAGGCGACATGGAATGCCGCCGCTTCGTCGCCGGGGTGATCGGCAAGGTGCAGGAGCGAGACGAACAAAAGAACCGCCGCAGAATCGGTCAGGGTGTTGCCACCCTCGCCACTGGCGTCGATTTTTTCTGCACGCAAGGAACTGATCAAGAGCGGGATGTGCTTGTTGACCCGCGTCAGGACGCCGATTTCCACTTCGCAGCCCTTGGCTTCGGCGAGCAGGGCCTTGACCCGTTGAACCGTGCAGCGCACCAGAGCGCTAACTTCATCTTTCTTGGTGTCGCCCATATCGGTCACCTCGATCACCTGCACGGCGCCCGGCAAATCCTTGACGGCTGTGTGTTCATGCATGCTCTCTGACCACGCATCGGCGGCCAGGCGCTCGGGAGAAGTCGGATCCGAACCCAGGGCGAGGTTCTTTTCCAGCCCACCAAAGACTCGGTTGACCAAATCGAGGACCACCTGGCTTGAACGAAACGAGAGGTGCATGGCTTCGGCCTCGAGCCCGGGCAGCCTCGTCTCCAGGCTGTTCAGTAGGCGCGGTTCAGCCTGACGAAAGCCGTAGATGGACTGTTTGCCATCGCCCACGCAGAAGAACGAGCGGGGACCGCCAGCGCTCGTGATCTCGCTCGCCAGGGGTTCGAGGATGCGCCATTGGATGGGCGATGTGTCCTGAAACTCGTCGAGTAAGATGTGATCGAGCTTGCTATCGAGGCGAAACCACAAATCGGCCTGGCGCTCAGCAAACAACTGCGCGCGCTCAGTCGACGGATCCAGGGCCACGGGGATATCCTCGAAGCGGTAGTGGCCCGACTCATACTTACGCAAGCTCAGACAGGCGCTGAAACGGTCGAGGAGTTGTCGCGCGGCCAAGTTGCGCGCCACCAAATTGGAGAGAAACTTGAAACTCGCCTGGGCCATGATGGGCGCCAGAATCTCAAGCAGGTCCAGAGGCATTTCGGCGCCGAAATAGGTGCGATTTTCGCTGTGATAGGCCGCGCCTAGACCCTTGGAGAGCACCGCCTTCCAGTCTTCCAACGACACATTAAGCAGCAGCTTGTCCCTTGCCTTGGCCCACCTCTGGTTCTCTGTGCCCTTCTTGGTCAAGGGCATGATGGCGCCGCGCAAACCCTCCAAGGCGTCAAGAACAGCCTGTTTTTCCACTTCTGGCCCCACGGCGATTTGATTCCAGGCCTCGGGGTCGGAGTCCTGGACGAGGGGCAGCATTTCGGCGGCCAATTTCAATAAGGCCGCCTGCACACCGCGCGGCGCACCGCCGCTGTGCAACTGGTGCAGCAGCGCCGACAGGTCCTCGGGGTCGCCTTGCTCCAGCACATCTCCTATGGCCAGGGCTTGCAGGGCCTTGGCTTCGCGCTCGTCGCAAATTGTCCAATGCGGCGGCAGGTCGAGGTCGTGGCTGAACAAGTTCACGAGACGATTGAGGAACGAGTCGATGGTGCGCACTTCCAGGGTGCCCAGGGCGCGGGTCAAGCGGCCGAGCAGTCTCTTGCAGGTTGCAGCGTCAAGTTCTGGTTTTTCGAGATCCCGACGCAGCTCGGCCAATCCCTCTTCGCTGTCGGTTGCGCCAACCAGGCGCTCGAGCAGCCGGTCGAGGATTTCGCCGGCGGCCTTGCGGGTGAAGGTTGTGGCCAGGACAGTCTCCGGCTGAACTTCAGCGAAGAGGAGAGTCAGGAATTGGTTGGTCAACCGGTGCGTCTTGCCGGTGCCAGCCGAGGCTTTCAGTAGTTGATGGCCAAAGGTCTTCACTGGTCCCCCTCCTCAAACTCATCAAGGTCCACGCCCGCCAACAAGCCTTTCCCGGCGATGGCGGCAAAGATGGGGTCGTAAGTTGGGAAGGAGCCCACCTCGAAAAAGTCGCCCTGGCGAATCTTGCGAACGATCTGGCGCGCCACTTCCGTGGCATCTTCCATGATCTCGCTTGTCGTGCGGCCCTCGCCCTTGGGCTGGCACCAACTCTTCACGGGTCGAAAGCCGATGTTTTCGACCGCGCGCCCAAGGCCTATGTAGCCGAGTTGCTTTGGAACCGTCGTGCCCGTGATCTCCTGGGACAGGTGGGCATAGAGGGGTAGCTGCAAGTCCTTCCACTCGCCGCTCTTCGCCCGATGGGCTCCCAAGGGATCTGCTACATTCTCTCCGGTCTTGTAGTCCCAGATGGCCCACTCGCCGCTGGACTCGTTCTGGTCGATGCGATCAATCGAGCCCCGCAGCTCGATTGCTTCTTCATCGACCAACAACTCGATGCCACCGCTTTCCGGTCTCCACTCGACATGGCGGATGCGCCAGCCCTCGGCGCGCTTTTGAGCCTGCTGGCGCGCGAATTTGGAGAGGCGCCAGGCGAGTTGGCTCAACTGCAAACGCACAGCCGGCAGCGCACCCTTGCCATAGATTTCGAAGCCCAACTCATCGAGCAGACCCAGCAGCGCGTGCTCAATTTTTTTCTCATCCCGCTCGTCGCAGAACTTGGGATTTTGGCCAAAGCGTTCCAGGACGTGGTGGGCCAGGTTGCCGAAGTTCGAGGAACTCATTTCCCGCGCCCGGTCGTCGAGACTCTCGAGTCCCAGAACATGGATGAGGTAGTAGTTGTATGGCGAGTTCAAGAAGGTCTTGAAGGCCGAGACCGAGATCTTGGTGGGGACATCACGCTTGCCGCCCACGGCGAGCTTGGCTTCAGCGGCCAATCTGGAGTCGACCCGTTGCGGACCTCCCGTGCCGCCTGCTAGAAACTGACGCACCCGCGGCGCAACTTCGTCGGGGGGGCAGTGAAACACCAGACGGCTGGGCATCAGGGGGTCGCCGGAGAGGCTCCTGCGGCCGCTGATGAAGACGACCTCTTCGCGCGAGCGCAAGAGCAACTCGGTGGCGTACAGGTCCCGCGCCAATCGCTGTTCGTCGTCCGTCAGTCCTATTTCCCGGCGCAGGCTATTGGGCAAATAAGTGTCGCCGCGAGTTGCTTCGGGTACCCGGCCTTCGCCAAAACCCAGCACCACCAAAGCTGGCGCATCGTCGAGGGGTAGTTCTAGCCAACCAAGTATCTCGATAGTCGGTTCGCCGGGTTGAGCGGCGTGGGGCGGCACGCTATTGCCTTTGTTCGCCAAGTTGGCGAGCAGCAGCCCGAGGGCGTCGGCTACTGATCCTTTGCGCGCCAGGTTGGAGGGAATTTCCTCCAGGCTCGTGAGCGCTTGGCCCACGCAGCGCAGGCCGGCGATCGTCAACCTGTCAGCTTGCTTGTGCCCATCCAGTTCCGCTTGGCCGTAGATGCCTGTCAGAAAATCGCGCACCAGGGGAGCCGTGGCCTTGGGCGTGCCTGTCTGGTTTCCCATGAGGCCCCGCGTGAGGTCTTGGACGGCTTGCCAGAGGCGCTCCAACTTTGCCTGTAGTTCCAGGTCGCGGGCTTCAGTTCCTGCCGCCATCCAGGTGCCGTCGGCGTGCCAGGGCAAGTGGGCTCCGTGGTACTCGTCGCAGATCTCGATCACTTCCAATCCGCCAGTGGCTTGGGTCAGGGCAGCATTGAAGTCGGGATGCCGCACCAGGGCAGAGAAGTCTCGGAAACCTGCCGAGCACAGGAATTTGTGCAAGGCTCCGAGCAGGCGTGCCACGGCGGTTTGCTCCATGGGAATGCCGGTTACATCCCGCGCGCGTACACCCGATTCGGCAAGTCTACTCTTGAGGAAGGGCGAAACTTCGGGGTCGGCGAGTCCGCAGGTGATTTGTTCGGCGCTGTAGGCGCCTTTCCAATCGGAAATGCAGCTAGCCACAGCTTGTGCCTGTTCGGTGGGGTTCTTGACAACCCGCCAATGTTCGCGGCCCAGGGAGAGATCACGCTCGGCCCACTCAGAAGCGATCAAGCAGCCCGCGCTTGAAAATCCAGCGCTCTCGCTTTCGGGGGCGAAGACCAAGGCTGTGGTGGGAGCAGTGCAGATCTCCAGCGCGCGGGCGAGGAGTTGGTTCATCTCCGTCACACCCACCAGGACTACGGCTCGCGGCGTGCGCGTCAAGCCGGCTTCGATGGCTTGGAGCCTGGCGCGGTGGGGGTCGTGTAGGCCGGCTTCGTCCAGCAGGGCCTGCATGCGTTGCTCCACCAATTCGAGGGTCTGCCAGCGGCGGCGTTCACCGGTCAGCTCTTCCAGCGGCGTGCTCTTCGCTAACTCGGCAAAGCTCAGGCCCTCGGCGGCGATTTCGCCGAACAGCCCGCGCACTTCGTCGGCCAGGGCGGCCCAGTTGCCCTCGCTGCTCGCGCCGGGTTCTTTCGCCACGAGCTTTTTCAGTTCGTGGGAGGGCAACTCACGCAGTGCCTTTTCCCAGGCCAGGGTGCGCACCAGGCGCTCGGCGGCGCAGCCTTCGACGGCGAGCAACTGGTCGCTCAAGCTGCCACTGGTGAGCATATGCGGCGGGCGCAGACCCTTGCCCGCCGTGCGAGCCAGGGCTTCGAGCAGAACACGCCCCGAATGGGCGCCGGGCAGCGCCACCAGCACTCCATCGAGATTGTCCTCGAACTGCTCGACCAACCAGTTGGCGGCCTTTTCAAGCAGCCGTCCCTCCCATCCCAAGAAGACGCGCTTCATCTCTACCTCCACCTTACGAGCCTCGGCGATCCCACACAGTTTATCCCCTCGGGGGGCAGAGCCGCTAGACTCTTGCCAGACATGCCCGTGCCCCAAAACCCCGTTTCCAAAACCAACCCTCCCGACTCTGACTTCGCGCACTTGCGCAGCCTCGTGCGGCGCGTGGTGGCGCGGGCCATGCGCGAGCCCGCCCTGGGCGACAAGCGCCGCCATGCGGGCGGCGTGCTCGTGGAGTTCGAGGCGTCGAGTTCGGCGGGACGGGATCAGCAGCGCCCCCAGGCGGCGCCCGAGCCCTTCCAACGCGGTTTGCAGTGGATTGCCATCGAGGACCTCGATGGCGTCGCCAACGGCGCCGAGTTTGAGGTGCCCGCTGGCGCGCGTCTGACAGCTCTGGCCCAGGACGAGATCTTGCGCCGCGGCATATCCTTGCGTGAGAAGAGCGGTTGCTCCTCGGGTGCCCGTCGCTTGCGGGTGGCCTTGGGCGCTGACCACGGCGGTTACACCACCAAGGAAAAAATCAAGGCTTGGCTGGAGGCCCTCGGTCACGAGGCCTTGGACTTCGGCACCCACGACGAGTCCGCGGCGGACTACCCTGACTTCGCCAGCCAGGTGGGTGAAGCGGTGGCCGACGGCCAGGCCGACTTTGGTGTTTGCGTCGACGGCGCTGGTATTGGCTCGGCCATGGCCGCCAACAAGGTGCCTGGTGTGCGCGCCGCCGCGTGCTACGACGAGCGCACGGCCCGGAACGCCCGCGAGCACAATTACGCCAATGTCCTCTCGCTTGGCGGCCCGATGCTGGGTGAAAAGGCTTGCCATGCGATCCTATTGGCCTTTTTGAAGACTCCCGAGGGTGCGCCGCGCCACGGACGACGGGTGCAGAAGATCATGGAGATCGAAGCCCGCGGCACCGGCCGCGCGCGCCCGGTTACGAAGGTTCTGCCCTCCCCAGGGGAGACCTGAGGCACTTGACGGATCGCCCGTGGGGCGGTCCCAAACAACTCATCAGCATGTATAGCCAACAGAGCGGAATCGACGACCAGCGCCTCGAAGCGATCTTGATGGAGATCGCCCAGCAACTCATCGCCGGTGGCTTGCAGGAAGCCGATCTCGACGCCCTCGGCTGCACTTCGATTCGCATCGAGGTTTGCCCCGAGAGTGTCCAGAGCGTGCTCGACGCCGGCGCTTGCCGGGTGGCCGTGCAGAGCGCCAACGCCGCCCAACTCGGGACCCTCGGCGCCACCATCGACCACACCCTGCTCAAGGCCGACGCCACCGCCGCGGCTGTGGACACGCTTTGCGCCGAAGCGCTCCAGTACCAATTCGCCAGCGTTTGCGTCAACGGCACCTGGGTCAAACGCTGCGCCGAGATCCTCGCTGGTTCGGGCGTCATGACTTGCACGGTGGTGGGCTTTCCCCTGGGGGCCAGCGCTCCCGAGGTCAAGGCCTACGAAGCCCGGCGCGCCATCGAGGACGGCGCTTGCGAGGTGGACATGGTGATCAATGTGGGCGCTCTGAAGTCCGGCGACGACGATTTTGTACGCCGCGACATCGGCGCCTCGGCCGAGGTCTGCCACAAGACCGGCGCGCGCCTGAAAGTCATCCTCGAAACCTGTCTCCTGAACGATGAGGAGAAGGTTCGCGCTTGCCGCCTGGCTCGCGAGGCGGGGGCAGACTTCGTCAAGACTTCCACCGGCTTCTCCAGCGGCGGCGCGACCCTCGAGGACATCGCCCTCATGCGCCGCACCGTGGGGCCCGGCATGGGCATCAAGGCCTCGGGTGGCGTGCGCGACACCGAAGGTGCCGAAGCCATGTTGGCCGCTGGCGCCACCCGCATCGGAGCCTCGGCCTCGATCGCCATCGTGGGGGGCACAAGCACGCCCTGAGACCCCGAAGGAAGCCCCTGGTTATATACGGATAGGTATACTACGCCCAGGTATGGCTGCCGGGGGGGCCATTCCCGAGGCCGGGCTAGAGCTCCGGCCGAACCTCTAGGGCAGGGTTTCCATCCCACGCAGTCGGCTGGCGATGTGCAGTTCGTAGGGCAGGGGCTGGCCCTCGGCGGGGGCGAATACGATTTCCTGGTGCGAGTCCGGTGCGAGTTCTTGGGCCATGTCGCAGGTGCGCAAAACATCCATGACGCGACTCTCGAGGCGTCGGTCGGCGGGTATTTGCAGCACGATCTCCACCGCGCCGCCCTCCACCTGGGCGCGGGAGATCGTCGGTCGCTCGCAGGCGCCCACCACCCTCATGCGCATGGCCTGGCTTTCCACGGTCAGGGGGCAGCGGCCCACCAAACCCCACAAACGCACGCTATCGTGGGCTCTAAAGCGGATTTCCTCGACCTGGCAGCCCGGCGAGGAGAGGTCTGGACGGGGTAGACAGAGCAGAAAATGAGGCACCAGACGCTGCTCTTCGAGGCGTCCGCGCCAATAGTTTGGGTCGAGCAACAAGGGGTGCAGGTCGCTCGGAAAATCTCGGGGAGAAGGTTGGGGCACGAGGCGCAAGCCAGAACCAGGGCCGAACCGAACGGAGTCCTTTCAAAAAAAGCGGGGCATCATTCCCTCAGGACGCCGTAAGAGCCCTTTCGACGGCCCTCGACCGGGGGTCTAGACCCCCCCCGGCTGCCCGTCCCAGATCTGTAACAGCCCCCGATTCGCGCCCCGCTCCACGACTTGGGCCATCCCCGATGGCGGCCCGGGGGGGTCTTCGCCTATCATGCTCCCGATTCCCCCCGCCGTGCCTTCTTTCGAGGAGCCCGGGCCCCCTTTTTGCAGCCGCCTCCCAAGCGGCCACGAAGATCTCTGGCGCCCCGCGCCTACCCCCCCATGGCGCCCCGCGCCTGCCCAGGATTGTCAAGGCGAACCCTTGCAAGGAGAACTCAGGATGAGACCGTCGCCGTCCCCTTTGGCCCCCCTCGGGCTGACTTGTTGTTTGAGCTTCGTGGCCCTGTCACCGGCCCTGGCCGCAGCCGATGAAGAGGCCCAAGAGGACACCTCTTCGGTCTTCGTGATCCGCGCCGCGCAGGTCGTGGTACGGCCTGGAGAAGTGCTCGAAAACACCGCGATCCTCGTGCGCGATGGACGCATCGTGCGCATCGCTGCCGACCTCGAGACGCCCGACGGCGCCGTCGAGGTGCAAGGCGAAGTTGTTTGTGCGGGCTTCATCGACCCTTGGAGTGCCCTCGGTCTCGATGGAAGCGTGCTCGACGATCGCTCCAGCGACGCCGCCACCCGCACGGCCGATGGCGTCGACCTCTTCAGCAATGACCATCTGCGTGCAGAGGCCCTGCGCGCGGGCGTGACCCTCGCTCGCCTGCAAGGCGGCTACCGCGCCGCCGTGGGCGGGTTGGGCGCCTTTGTGCGTCTGGACCCAGCCCTCGACTCAGCTTCTGAGGCCATTGTCGACGACAGCGCCGGCCTCGCCATGAGCTTGGGGCTTTCGCTCCCCGGTAGCATGCGCTTCAGCCGCGGCTCCGATGGATCCTTGCGCATGCTGAGCGGCGACCGCGCCGTGGATGTCTTCGACCGCGTCGAAGCCGTGGACCGCGTGGCGGCCGCCATCGAAACGGGCCGCCAGTACCGTGAGCGCGAGGTCGAGTACCGCTACGAACTCGAAGAGTGGCAAAAGGCCATCGACGAGAAGACCCTCAAGCTCGAAAAGGACTTCAAGAAGGCCAAGAAGAGTCGCAAGAAGGACCAGGACAAGGCGGAGGACAAGGGCAAGGAGTTCAAGGAGAAGAAATACAAGGAGGACAAGCGCCCCCGCGCTCCCAAATTCAACGCCGAGCGCGCCGAGCTGGCGCGAGTGGCCGCGGGCGAGACCCCGCTGGTGGTGGAAGTTCACCGCGCCTCCGAGATCCGCAACCTACTCGAAGCCACCAAGGGCTTCACCCGCTTGCGCCTGGTGATTGCTGGTGCCAGCGAATCCTTGAGCGTGGCCGCAGAACTCGCCGAGCGCTCGGTGCCCGTGATCGTCTGGCCTTCCCTGAGCGGCACCAGTCGACCCGATGAGTTGAGCGCCAGCGACCTGTCCCTGGCCGGCAACCTGGCGGCGGAGGGCGTGACCGTCTTGCTCGGCAGTGGGGGGCGGGACGCTGCAGCCGCCCGCGACCTGCCCTTGCTCGCGGCTCTCGCCGTGGGCCACGGCCTCGACCCCGAGTTGGCCTTCAAGGCTCTGACCTCCCTCTCCGCGGAGACCTTCGACTTGGCGGACCGCCTCGGCAGCGTCGAAATAGGCAAGGACGCCGACCTGTTGGTTCTCGACGCCATGCCCTTCCATCCCGGCGCAAGCGTGCGCTATGTCTTCAGCGGCGGTCGCCTCGCCATCACCCCGGAGAACTGATCCATGCTGACTCTTCTATTGACTGCGGCCAGCCTGGCTCTGGGCGGCGAGAGCCCTCCGCCGGTTGTGCCGCCCGAGACCCTGGGTAGCCCCAAGACGGTCTTTGCCGGAACCGTGACCGCTTTCAAGGCCAGCCGTCTCTACCTCGGCGACGGCCGGATCCTCGAACCCGGCGTGCTGATCGTCAATGACGGCATCATCACCCGCGTGGGTGGTGACCTCGAAATCCCTTCCGGCGCGGCCCTGATCGAACACGAGGGTTGCATCACACCGGGGCTTATCGCCTTGCACTCTACCGACGGAGTCGGTGCCGAGCTCAGCGACACGACTCGCGTGGCCTTGCCCGATGCCGACGCGAGCCACGCCTTCCAGCCCCTCGACCATGACTTCGCCCGGGCGCGGGCAGCGGGTATCACTGCCCTGGTCCTCGCCCCCAGCATCACCTCCCTCGTGGGCGGCCAATCCACCGTGGTTAAGACCCACGGCGGCACCATCGTCAAGCGCGGCGCCCACCTCGCCTTGGGCCTCTCCAGCGACGCGTTGAACTCGGGCCGCTTTCCCACCAGCTACGATGGCGCCCTGGGCGAACTCAAGCGACTGTTCTCCGATCCAGAAGGTCCCATCGCCCGCGCCGTGGCTGGCAACCTGCCGGTCCTGATGGCGGTGAACACCCGCGCCGAAACGCGGCGCGCTCTACGCTTTGCCGCTGAATTTCAACTCAAGGGTGCCCTCTACGGGTCGACCTGGGCCGAAGACCTCAGCTTGGAGATCGGGGAGTCCGGCTTGGCTGTCATCTGCGATCCCTTCGATGTAGGTGATTCGGCACGCAGCGTGCGCGCGGTGCTGGCTCTCGCCAAGGCTGGCGTACCCTTCGGCTTTGGACTCGACGCCCCGGGCAGGCATCCCGACTGCCTGCGCTTTGGTGCCGCCCTTTGCGTGCGCGCAGGACTGGACCCGCAGGTAGCGCGTCGCGCCCTGACTTCTGACGCGGCGAGCATCGCCGGTGTCGCGGGACGCATCGGCCGTCTGGCCCGCGGCCTCGATGCTGACCTGGTGCTTTGGAGTGCCGACCCGATTCAACTCACGAGTTCCGTGGAAGCCGTCTACATCGACGGCCAGCGAGTTACCCAGCACTGATGATGACCCTCTCATTTTTGATCCTGCCCCTGCTTTCTTCGGTGGCCACAGCGGCCCCCGTGGCGGCGGACCTTTCCGTCCATGCCAAGGTCGTCTACACCGCCACTGGCGAACGGGTTGAAAACGCCCGCGTCTCCATTTCGGACGGCAAAATCGTGGCCATTACTCCGGGTGTTGATGCCCGCGATGGCGAGACCAGCGTCCTGGCCATCACGCCGGGCATGATCGACCTCAGCGCCCACGCGACCATGGGCTCGCGTTCGGTGGAGGAAACCACTGAGATCCGCCCGGGCTTTCGTGTGGCGAACACCCTCGATGTCTTCAGCAAGTCCTGGGAGCGGCACCTCTACAGCGGCGTGACCACGGTCATGGTCCACCCTTACGACAACAACTGCATCGGCGGCTTGTCGGTGGTGCTCAAAACCGGCGGAGCCGAGAACATTGCGGCACGCACGATCAAGGCCGATGCAGCCCTGCGCGGTGCCCTTGGCGACCAACCTTCGCAGCGCAACCACCCGGCCTTTGGCCGGCCCACCGACTTCTACTCGCGGCGACCTACCACCCGCATGGGTGTCGAGTGGGAATGGCGCAAGGCCATGTACGACGCGCTCTACGCCGAAGGCCAAATAGACAGCGACACGGCGATCCTACGCCGCGCCCTCAGCGGCGAACTGACCATCTTCGCGCAAGCCTGGGCCACCCAGGACATTCGCACCATCTGCTACCTCAAGGAAGAGATGGCCCGAGAAGGCCATCCCAACATGCGCATCATCGTGGACGCCGCAGCCGAGGCCTGGCGTGAGCCGGGGCTCTTGGTGCGCACCAAGACCGGCGTGATCCTGCCACCCTACGAACACGAAGGACGCACTGAAGACAACGCCTTCTTCGCCCTTTCTAGCGCCAAGCAACTGGTCGACCTGGGCGTGGCCGTGGCCCTTTCCAGTCACACCGCAGCGGGCCCCGGCGCCACCTTGGGGTCCCAAGCGGGATTTGCCCAGCGCGGCGGCTTGAGTTTCGCAGAAGCCCTGGCGGCGGTTACCACGACACCCGCGCGAATGGCCGGTGTCGAGAATCGCGTGGGCACCATCGAAGCGGGCAAGGACGCCGACCTCGCCCTTTGGAACGGCACCCCTTTTGAACTGACATCAAGAGTCGTGGGCGTTGTCCTCGACGGAAAGATGGTTCTGGACCCGCGCTGAGGGGCGCGCTCCCTCAACCTGAACACAGCACAACGAACACAAGCGACAAGACCCTTTCTCGACTTCGCACCTAACACCCATGAACCAGCAACTCTTCCCCACGCTTTTCGGCGCCCTGGTGGCCCTCTCCCTGGCCTCAGCGGCTTCTGCCCAGGCAGGCGACAGCAACATCGTGATCAAGGCCGGCAAGGTCATCACCAACGCTGGCGAAACCATTGAAAACGGCACGATCGTGATCCAAAACGGTCGCATCACCGCCGTTGGCCAGGGCATCGAGTACCCCTGGAACGCCGAGGTCAAGGAGTACCCCGGCTCGGTGGCTTTCCCCGGCTTTGTCGAGGCCCACAGCTCCCGAGGTATGGACCGCGCCAACGAGAACATCGATGTGGCCGCCTTCTTGAATGTGAAGGACTCCATAGACCCGGTGAGCTTTTACTTCGAAGACGCCCTGCGCGCCGGCGTCACCACGATCAATGTGCAACAGGGTGACGAGTGTGTCGTTGGCGGCATGGGTTACATCGTCAAGCCCACGGGCATGACCGTGGAAGAAATGACCGTGCGGCCCAACTCCGGCCTAGCCATGTCGGCCACACCCAAACGCGGCAAGTCCCGTGCTACCCAGGCTCAATCCTTGCGCGAGGTCTTCAGTGGCCTGCAACGCTATCTCGAGGACACCGTGGGCGATAAACGCCAGGGCCTCGATCACGCCACCCGTGAAGCCCTGTACCAGGGCCGCGAAGCCGACGAGGAAACAGCCAAGGGGCGTTCCATGGCCGGCAGCACCTGGAAAGTCGACGGACTCGAGCTGATTCCGCGCTGGGAGATCGACGAGAAGCAGGCACCGCTTTTGAAGATCGTCGAGGGCAATCAGCGCATGTTTGTTTTCTGCGATTCGGCCCAGGCCGTTGCTTTGGCCCTTGAGGTTGCCACGGACAATGGTTTTTTGCACCGCACGAGTTTGGTGCTCGAAGGCACTTCGTGGAAGGCCGCAGACATGATCGCCCAACGAGGAGTGCCGGTCATCCTGAGCGAGAGCCTGATGTACCGCGAGCGCGATCCCGTGAGCGGCGAGATGATCGAGACCTTTGTGCCCAAGGTCTTCCAGGACAAGGGTGTGCGGTTTGCTTTGCGCGGCGGCAGCACGGCCAGCAAAGGGCTCTGGTATCAAGCAGCCCTCTGCGTGGGTTATGGACTCACCCGCGACCAGGCCCTCGCCGCCACCACCACGACATCCGCCGATCTGATCGGCTTGGGCGACCGCATCGGTAGCCTCGAAGTGGGCAAGGACGGCAATGTGGTCATTTTCTCCGGCGATCCCTTGAGCGTGAAGTCCTTCGTGGAGTTCGTCGTGATCGAGGGTGAACTCGTCTACGACCGCAGCAACGACACCCGCGTGCTGCACCTCGACACTGGGGCTCAGCCGGAAAACACCGCACCCCACGATCCCAACGCCGACTTCAAGCCCCATGGCAAGGCGGAAGTGCCGGACGATGATGGGTCCGATACCGACGCTGGCGAGAATGAAGAAGAGCATGAAGAAGACGAAGAGTCGGATGCCGACGACAAACACGACGACGACAAGGAGAACGAGGACAAGTAACCATGCTCTGCACCCTGCTTTTCTCTCTCGGCGCGGGACTGGCGCCTTCTGACGCCGACCTCGTCGCCGTTCAGGCCGGCACCATCCATGCGGTGGACGCCGGACGCATCATCACCGGTGGCGGCACAGTCATCCTGAAGAACGGCAAGATCCTGGCCGTGGGCCAGGCTCTCGAAATCCCCGCCGGCGCGCGGATCGTGGACTACGGTCCCGACGCGGTCATCGTGCCGGGCTTCGTGGCGGCGGACAGTTCCTTCGGCGGGCGTAGTGCCTCGGAGCGCACGGCTTCGCCAACTTTGGCCGCCATTGACGAGTTCGATCTCTGGGGTAACTACGCCTCGACCCTCAAGGGTGGCGTAACCAGCGTCTACATTTCCCCTGCATCGAGCCGCTTGATAGCGGGTCAGGGTGCAGTGGTGAAACTCGGTGGCGAACCGGGCGTGGGACGCATCCTCGCCAGCGCGGCTTCGATCGAGGGTTCGATCTCCGCCGACGCGCGTCGCACACCCGGCTACTGGGAACCGCCGATTCCGGCCACGGTGGATGTGGGTATGGGCGTTGAAGCGCCCCAACTGCCGCGCACCACCATGGGCGCCATGATCGCCCTCGGTGAACTCCTCGAGCTCGCCGCGGAGCCCGTCCCCAGCGAAGAGTACGGCCCCTACACCGGCGACTCCTTGGCCGAATTGATCGGTGCTGGCGTTCCCTGGCGCATGCGTGCCGAGACCGCCAACGAGATCAGTGCCATGATCGGGTTCGCGGGCAACCACGACCTGCCGCTGGTGCTGCGCGGCGCGAGTGCCGGCGGACCTCTGGCCGTTTCCATCGCCGACTCCGGCGCGGCTGTCATCGTCTACTCCGTGCCGCGACCGAACTCGTCTCTGCGCGATGCTGGCAAGGGCCGTGACGACACCTGGCCCGATATGGAATTGGCCGCCAAGCTGGCTGCCGCGGGAGTTCGCGTGGCCATCGCGCCACCCGCGAATTCCACCACCAGTGCTCTGCGCTTCCATGCCTCCCTCGCCCGCTCCAACGGACTTGGCGCCGCCGGGGCCCTGGCTTCGGTGACCCTCGACGCGGCTCGGATTCTGGGCGTCGACGACCGCGTCGGCAGCCTCACCGCTGGCAAGGACGGCGACCTGGTGGTGCTCAACGGAGCCCCCATGGACGCCACCTCCAGCGTACTGGCCACCTGGGTGGATGGCGAGGTGGTTTGGAAGGCGAGCGAGAGAGGCGCCGTGGTGCTTGAGGTCGACGAACTCTTCATCGGCGACGGACAGGTGCTCGAGCCCGGGCAATTGCTCATGGACGGCGGCAAGATCGTCGAGGTCGGCCGCCGCGTTTCCCACCCCAAGGGTTGCACCGTGGTGCGCGGCGCCGCGGCCATGCCAGGCATGATCGACACCTACGGCCATTTGGGACTCGAAGGTTCGACCAAGACTCCGCGCGGCAACTACAAGTACAAGCGCATGATCGAAGCCGGCGACTTTGCCGACCGGCGCGTGGCCCAGGCGGGCGTGACCTGTGTGGTCATGACGCCCCGCGGCGCGGGCGGCTCTGGCGTGCCGGCGGTGGCTTACAAGCCCGCCGGTGTAGACCTAGACACGATGATTGTGGCTGACCCCGCGATCATGCACCTCGTCTGGTCGAACTCCGACCGTCTCAAGGCCGGTGCCGGCGTCGTCTCGGTGCTCGAAAAGGCCAGCGAGTACAAGAAGGGATGGGACGAGTACGAGGCCGCCATCCTTGATTGGGTCGCGCCTCCTCTTGAGCCTGAAGAAGAGGCAAAAGAAGACGAGGACGAGGAAGAAGACGAAGACACCGACGAGAACAAGGACGACGACGACAAGAAGAAAAAGAAGAAGAAGAAAAAGCGCAAGAAGAAGGGTGAGGACGATGACCCACCCTTCCCCGTCACCGGCATTTGGCTCGACCAAGTCGAGACCCTTGAGGGGGGAGCCTCGCGCCTGCGTTTCCAGTTGCTCGAGACCGACGGCGCCATTGAAGGCTTCTTGCGTTGCGACGAGCTCTCTGCTCAGTTGATTGAGCTCAAGGGTGAGCGCGTGAAAAAAGAAGTCACCTTGAAGGGCCTTGGCCTCCGAGGTGCCGTGGTCTTTAGCGCCAAGACCAAGGAGAAAAAGCTCACAGGAACCGTGGTTCTCGCTGACCTGACCCTCGAATTCACCGCAGAACGCACTTCGATCGAGTACCCCCTCGCCGCCCGCAGCGAGCGCCGCAAGCCCGATGCGGAAGAGAAGCAAAAGGACCCCAAGGGCAAGCCCAAGATGCCGCAGCGAAAGGACGAACTCGAGCCCTTCAAGGCGGCCATGGAAGGCCGCGCCTCGGTGGTGGTTCGCGTGGAGCGCGACGATGAGATTCTCGCTTGCGTTCAGGCCTTTGAAGACCACGGCATCAAACCGATCCTCTTTGGCGCCAACGATGCCTGGAAAGTCAGTGAGAAAATCGTCGGCCGTGTGGCTGGCGTCCTGCTCGATCACCGCGTGATCTATTCGGATTCACACATGGGTACGGCCCAGCGCAACCGCTACGCCGAACTCGCGGGCGCCGGCCTCGCGGTGGCCTTTCATTCTTCGGCCGAGGAGGGCGCTGCTGATCTCGCTCTGATCGCCGCTTACGCCGTGAGCCAGGGCATGAGCCCCGAGGGGGCCTTGCACGCCCTGACCCTTGGCGCCGCGCGTATGTTTCACATCGACGATCGCGTGGGCAGCCTGCGAGCCGGCCTCGATGCGGATGTGCTCTTGCTCAAGAGCGCTCGGATCGACTCGCTCGTGGGTGTCGAACGCGTCTGGGTCAACGGCCGCGAAGTGCGCTTGCATCCCTGACACCATGGCACACACCTCCAACATGCGAAGAACTGGATCGGCTCTGATTGCCCTCTCCCTGACGCTCGTCCTGCCCCTTTGGGCGGGTGGAGCGGAATCAAAGCTCACCTCAGCGGCGTCCGCCGCATCCCCAGCGAGCGCCGCACCCGCGCCTCTCTTGCAACCCGGCGAACAAGGCGGCCGCGGTCTTGCCATTCGAGCCGCGAAGGTGCTCAGCGTGCCTCTCAAGGGCAGGCAATTCCTCGACAACGCCGTGGTGCTCATCAAGGACGGCAAGATCGAAGCCCTCGGTCCCGCGAACTCGACGCCCATCCCTGCGGGATATGAAGTGCTAGATGTCGGTGACAACTGGCTGATGCCCGGCATGATTGACCTGCACAGCCACATTGCGGGCACCTTCGACATCAACGACACGGTCTACCTCACGAACCCCGGTTGCCGCGCATCTGTTGCGGTGCGGCCAGGGAACTCAAGGCTCAAGATGGGGCTTGCGGGCGGCGTCACCACGATCCTGTTCATCCCTGGCTCGGGCTCCAACATCGGCGGCCAGGGCGTTCTCTACAAGACCGGCGCCGCTGACTACGAGGCCGGCCTCGTGCGCGATCCAGGCTCGATGAAGCTAGCCCAGGCGGGCAACCCCGAACGCTATCTGTTCCGCGTGGGCCGCTCGTTTATGAACTGGAACACGCGCAATACCTTGCAGCGCGGCGTGGCCTACGCCAAACGCTGGGAGGCCTTTGAAAACGGGGAGGCTGCGCAGCCCCAGCGGGATATCCAGTTCGAGGTGGTGCGTTTGCTCTACAACAAGGAGACTCAGATATCGACCCACACCCAGATCTACCAGGTTGTGAACATGACCTTGACCATGGTGGCCAAGGAGCTCGGGCTGCCAGTCTACATCGACCACGGCACCTTCGACGGCTGGCGCGCTGGCGCACGGGCCAAGGAACTCGGCGTCAGCGCCATTATCGGGCCCCGTGCTATCGATCCGCCCTCCAGTCGTAACTTTCGCTTTTCCGGTTCGCTCTCCGCGAGGATTCAGGGTTGCGCCGCGGGCTATCAGGAAGCGGGACTGGAGATGGTCGGCTTCAACACCGATGCGCCGGTGATTCCCCAGGAAACCTTGCAACTGCAAGCGGGCATGGGTGGGCGCTATGGCTTTCGTTGCGACGAGTTGCAGGCCGTGCGCGGCCTCACCATCGTGCCCGCAGTGACGGCCGGCCTCGGCCACCGCTTGGGCAGTATCGAGCCCGGCAAAGATGCCGACTTGCTGGTGGTCACCGGAGACCCGGCCGACCCGCGCACTTCGGTGGAGGCGGTTTACACCGATGGCGAAAAGGTCTACGACCCAAGAGTGGAGCGGCGTCGCTGGTAAATGACTCTTCTCTGCCCGAGCAACGCACAGCGCGCTTCAGTTTCCAAGGTGGGGACTGGGGCGGCTTGGGCTTGTGCCCTGGCGCTCCTCGGTTCATCGGCTCTTGCGACGAGCGCGACCCCTGAGGGCCTCGCCATCCTGGCGGCCAAGGCTCTGGTCTGCGACCTCGCAGGCTCAGGTCCCGTTGAGTGCGCCGTGGTGCTCGTGAAGGATGGCCTTATCGAATCCGTGGGCGTGCAGGGCGAGCTGGAGATTCCCGCCGGCTACGCTGTTCACGACGGCGGTCCGCTTTGGATTATGCCAGGCATGATCGACCTGCACAGCCATGTGGGTGGACTGCGCGGATACAACGACATGGTCTTCCAGGTCAATCCGGGTCTGCGGGTCAGCGCCACGGTGGCGGCCGGCAACGCGCGGCTCTCGCGTCCCATAGCGGCGGGCATCACCACCATCCTGTACATCCCGGGTTCAGGCACGAACATTGGCGGTCAGGGCATCTTGATGAAAACCCACGAAGGCACCTTCGAGGAGGTCGTGGTGCGCAACCCCGGTTCCCTCAAGGTTGCCCAGGGCGACAACCCCAAGCGTTGGGGTTATGGCATGCAGCGGGGCCTGATGAACCATCACATCCGCTACACCATGCGCCAGGGCAAAGCCTACGCCATGCGCTGGGCGGCTTATGACGAGGGCCGGGGGCCGCTCCCCGAGCGCCACATCAACCTCGATGTCTTCCGCGATCTGTACGCCAAGAAGATCGCCATCTCGACCCACACCCAGTACTACCAGGTGGTGCTCGCAACCTTGCGCATCCTGCGCCGCGAGACAGGCTTTCCGGTTTTCATCGACCACGGCTCCTTCGATTCCTGGCGACTGGGCCCCATGGCCCAAGAGTTGGGCGTGGCGGCGATTCTTGGCCCGCGCCAGGTGGTCTACCACCGCACCTATCGCAACAACACTGACGGCGCGGTGCAGGGCAGCGCCTGGGGTTTTCAGAAGACTGGCGCCTTGATGATCGGCTTCAACACCGACGCGCCGGTGATTCCCGAAGAGGAGCTGCCCCTGCAATCGGCCATGGGTGTGCGCTATGGCTTTGACAATTCCCGCATGGGTGCCGTGCGCGGTTTGACCATCGTGCCCGCCGTGGTGGCGGGCATCGGGGACGAGCTTGGCAGCATAGAGATTGGCAAGCTGGCCGATTTGGTTCTCGTTAGCGGCGACCCTTCCGATCCCCGCTGTCGGGTGGACCGGGTCTGGATCGCGGGTCGGCTTGAGTACGACGCCACTGAGGGAGGCCAGAGATGGTAAAGCGCCCCTTCGGATTCGTCGCCGTGCTCTTACTCGCCGGAATCACCAGCGCGGACCGGCTTGCCATTCGCTGTGGCAAGCTTTTGACCATGAATGCCGAGGACGAGATCTTCTCGCCGGGCATGGTCTGCATCGAAGACGGCCAGATCACCTATGTGGGCCCGCCCCGCGATCAATCGGCCTCGACGGATGTGATCGATGCGCCGAACACCTGGCTTGCTCCGGGCCTGGTGGACCTGCACACCCACATTCACAGCGGCGGTTTTGGCGGCATCAATGACATGGTGCGCTCGGTGAATCCCGAACTGCGCTCGTCGGCCGCCGTGCGGCCTGACAACCGCAAGATGCAGGTGGCTTGCTCCGGCGGTGTCACCACCCTCTTCGGCATCCCCGGCAGCGGCACGAACATGAGCGGATTCGGCGTGCTCTATAAAACCAAACGCGACTGGCGCTTCGAGAGCACGGTCTTTGCCAATCCCGGCGGCCTCAAGATCGCCCAGGATTCCAACCCCGAGCGCCGCGCTGGCAGTTTTGCCTTTGGAAACAACCGCGCATCGATGGGTTGGACCCTCGAAAACATCTGTGCGCGCGCCCTGGGCGCCGAGCGCCAGGGCCGCAGCGATCCAGCTTTGCACGATTTACAACGCGTCTTGACCCGCGAACTACCGGTGCTGATCCACACCGCGGGTAGTTCCGGCGTGGCCAACACGGCGCGCATGTGGCACAACAAGTACAAGACCCGTTGCGTCATTAGCCATGGATCGTTCAACGGCTGGAAAGTCGCTGCCGCCATCGCCGAGTGGGGCGTGCCCGTGAACCACGGCCCTCGCACCATGGATTTCAGGCGCAGCCGCAATGGCCGCATCAACGGAGGCGCGGCGGAATATGTCAAGGCGGGCGTGCGTAACTTTTCATTGAACACCGACTCCAGCGTCATGCCCCAGGAAGAGTTTTTCCTGCAAGGAGCCATGAGTGCGCGGCTCGGAGCGGGCTCCTATGAGATGCTGCAAGCCTTGACTATCCATCCCGCACGGGTCTTTGGCATCGACGACCGGGTGGGCAGCCTGGAAGTTGGCAAGGACGCAGATGTGGTGATGCACAGCGGCGACCCCCTCGATCCCCGCACGCGCGTGGAGCGCGTTTGGATCGAAGGTGCCACCGAATACGACCGAGCCATTGACAAACAGAGATTCTGAACCGAGACCCAAGAAATGATGATCCTCAACACTCTTCTTCTGGCTACGAGCCCGCTCCTGGCGGCGCAACCGGCTGTGCCGGGCGGCGGCACCCTGGCCATCAAGGTTGGCCGCGCCGAAACCGTGTCCGATGGCACCGTGCTACACGCCGTGATTCTAATCGAGGACGGCCGGATCGCCGTGGTGGGCGAGGACCTGCCCATCGAACGGGGTATTCCCGTGGTGGATCTGGGCCCCGACTCGGTGGTGATCCCCGGGCTAGTCAACGCCTATTCGCGCCAGGGCATGGACAGTCGCGGCAGCAACAAGTCGAACCCCGGCCTGCGCGCTTCTGGCGAGCTGTACCCCGCCTTTCGTGACTACAAGAAACTGCTCGAGGCAGGGGTTTGCACACTGGGCCTCTATCCCGCCGGCAATGGTATTCCTGGCCGCGCCGTGGCGGTGCGCACCCAGGGCTCGACACCCGCGGAGATGATCCTGGCGGACGATGTCTACCTAAAAATTCTCCTGCGCTCATCGGCGAGTTCCAAGAGCATGATCACCAAGGGCTTCGAGGAGGCTGACGAGTACGCGAAGAAGGAAGCCAAGGCCCGCGAGAAGTGGGAGAAGGCCAAGGAGAAGGCGGACAAGAAGAACAAGAAGAAGAAAAAGGACGAGCAGGAAGATCCCGGGCCCGGTCCTTTCGTCGCCCCCCAGAAAGACCCCAAAGCCGCCGCCTTCCAGGAGTTGCGCGACCGCGAGCTCTCGGCCCTGATCTCGATCCGCTCGGCGGGGGATTTCCTGCACCTCTTCGATGCCATCGGCGAGGAGCAATTTGACTTCGCCTTACGCGTGCCCCTCAGCCGCGAGACCAACCTGTTCCTGGTCAAGCGCGAACTCAAGGAGCTTGGCTGCGCGATCATCATGGAGCCCAGGTTGAGCCTGCATCCCGCCACTCAGCGCCAGCGCAACCTGCCCCACGAGATGGTCAAGGCCGGCATGCAACTTGTCTTGATTCCCTCTTCCGACAGCCTCGATAGCCACCAAAAGTGGTTGAACGACACAGGCGTCCTGGTTGGCGCTGGTCTGCCCAGCCACGATGCCCTGCGCGCCATGACCCTCGCGCCCGCCAAGGTCTTGGGCCTCGCTGAACGCCTGGGTTCGATCTCTGCCGGCAAGGACGCCAACATGCTGTTCTTCACAGGAGATCCCTTTGAACCGTCGAACAAAGTCAAGACCGTCATGCTCGAGGGCAAAATCGTCTTCGGAGAGTTGTAATCCCATGAGACTACTGATGAATACACGCAACCTGGGCCTCACTTGCCTGCTGCTCTGGCCCTTCATGGCGCTTGGCGCCGCGGCTCCCCTTGGGCTTGCCCTTGGCGATGACGACGAAAAGGGCAAGGAAGAAGAAGAAGAGAAAGAGTCCGAGCCCATTCCCGAAGAGGACAAGGACGCTTACTTCGCCCTCCTCAACGCCGACATCTACACCGGCACCGGGACCCTCTTGCGCGGTGCCGGCTTGCTCAGCAAGAACGGCAAGATCGTCGAGATCGGCTACGAGATTCTTATCCCCGGCCGCGACTATTACGCCGACATCGAGGAAGACGAGCGCGACTTTCGGGTCGAGATCCTCGACGCTGGGGGCATGCGCGTCTACCCCGGCCTGGTGGCTATCAGTTCTTCGGGCTTGACCGGCGCCAGTGGCGATTTCAGGGATTCCATCGACCCCTTTTCGAGCAATATGATCCTGGGCCTCGCCGCGGGCATCACCAGCACCGGCCAGGGCCGAGCGGCGGTCAAGCTCAAGCGTTACATCAGCCAGGACCCGCCTCTGGCCTACGACTTTGACGGCGTTGTGCTGAGCAGCAAGACCTACGCTTCCATGAGCTGGTCAAGTAGCTCGGCCAAGCGTACGCTGCGCGAGAAATTCACCCGCGCCGCCGAGTACCTGCGCGAGTACCACCAGTGGCAAATCGATGTCAAGAAGGACAAGGAGCTCAAGGAGCCCAAGAAGAGCGGCGTCGACGGGTCCACCCTTGAGGTACTCAAGGGCGAGTTGCTGCCGCGCTTCCGCGCCGACGAACGCCTGGATCTTCTAGGTATCGCGCGTTTCGCCCAGGAGTTTGGCTTCCGTCCGGTGATCGACGGATGCCGCGAGGGCTGGACCGTGGCCGACGAACTCGGTCGCGCTGGAGCCATGGCGATTTTGACCGCCCGCGATCGACGCGACAAAGGCGAGGAACTCCGGCGCGAGGGCGGTTCGAGCATCGAGAACGCCACCCTTCTATCCGCGGCTGGCGTGCAGGTGGCCATCGTGCCCTCGTCCAAAGGCATCAGCCTGAGCGGTATCGTAGGCCGCGACATCATGCACCTGACGGTGGAAGTCGATTTCGCCATCCGCGGCGGCCTCTCCGAACGCCTGGCCCTCGATTCCATCACCCGTGTTCCGGCGCGCATGATGGGTATCTCCCATCGCGTGGGCACCCTCGAGGTGGGCAAGGACTGCGACCTGATCGTCACCGATGGCGACCTTTTGCACTACGAGACCTTCGTGCAGTATGCCGTTGTCGATGGCGACCTTGTGTACGACAAGCAGGACGAGCTCTACTACGCTCACATCCGACCCCGGCCCGAATCCTCCCTGGCCCCCGAGGAGACCCTCGACGCAGGCGAGAACGAAGGGTCGCAGGACGAGGATGAAGACGACGGCGACGGCGACGGCGACGAGGACGAGGAGAAAGAGGACGACGAGGAGTAGAGAAGCCCCACTCCAATGGGCATTTGGGGCTGCACGGACTCCTGGTGGCGTAGCTCTCGCTTTCCAGATGCGGATTGGGCCTGATTAGCCACCTTCTGCTAGCATGAGGTCGGCCTCGGTGGACGCATTGCAGTGGACGCACTGCGCGCCGAGTGCGCTGCCCCCTCGAACCTCACGCGAAGAAGCCCCTTGAGTCTAAGCGACTTCCTGCGAACAATCACGCCGGGTCGAAAGGACCTGCGCAATCTCTCTGAAGATGAAGCCTTCGGAGCCTTCGATTGCATTCTAAGTGGAGCGGAGAGTGAAATCACCGTGGCGAGTTTCTTCGTGGCCCTGCGCGCGAAAGGCCTGACCGTGGATGAGTTGAAGGGCTTTGCCCGTTGCGCCCGGTCCCGGGCCACTTTGCCATGCGAAAGCATGCCGGGCTTGGTGTGCATCTGTTCGCCCAACGATGGCACCCAGGATTCTCCGCCCCTCGATGTGGCCGCCGGTATGATCGCCGCCGCCGCCGGTGCGCGGGTGTTGATCTCCTCGGACCGCTGTGTTCCGCCCCTGCGCGGGTTGACCGCCGCCAGCGTCCTCGAACACCTTGGCGCTTCCATGACCTGGGATGCCGCCGAGGCGGAAGACTGGGTGCAGACGACACGCTTTGCGGCCATCGCCGTGACCGGCATGTTGCCGGCCTTCCTGGGACTGCGACGGGTGCGCGAAGACATCACCATGCGCACGCCGCTATCCACGGTGGAAAAACTGATCTGCCCCGAGAGCGCCGCGGTGCTTATTGGCGCTCAAAACGGACCGGTGCTGGGCATGGCGGTCGAGGTCATGCAAGGCCTGGGACATACCCGCGCCCTCGCCATCCAGGGCATCGAAGGTGGCGTGGTGCCTTCCTTGCGTAAGCGCACCCGAGGCATCGAGTTGAACGGTGAGTTCCTGGTATCCCTGGTGGTAGAGCCCGAAGACTTTGGTCTCGCGTGGGACACCGACCCCGAGTTGCCGCTCTTCAGTTTCGCGCCCCCAGGTCGCGGCCCCGGCGACAACCCGGCCCTCGTCAAGGCCGCCGGCGAGATAGTCAACCTGGTCCTCTCTGGCGAGAACGGTCCCGCGCGTAACGCTTCCATCTTGGCCGCGGCCTTGACCCTGAAAGCCGCCGGGCGTTGCATGACCCTTGCCGAAGGCATCGACTCGGCCATCGAGGCCCTGGATTCTGGCGCCGCCCGCGAAACCCTCGAACGGGTGCGCGAACAATCAGCCTGAGCCGGACCTCCAGCCTCCAGCACCAGCCTCTTGGATTTCAGCTTCCGCTACGACATTTGGTATCTGAGCTTGACCGCATCGCCTCGCGATGTGGGTTTCTTGCGGGGCATTGTGATTCGGCCCGACGACCTCGGCGAAGGCGGGCGCAAGATTCTGAAAAAGGCTCGGTTGACCAGTGAAGCTGGCTTGCTGGGGGACCGTTGGGCGGGCCACGAGAAATCCCTTGGCCGCGATCAGGTCAGCTTGATCAATGTGCATGTGCTCGAGTCCTTGGCGGGCAAGGATCCGGGGAACAAGGCACGCTCCGGCGACAACCTGCAAGTCGACCTCGATCTCTCCGAGGCCAATCTGCCCCCGGGTACGCGCATCAGCGTCGGCAGTTGCGTGCTCGAAGTCAGCGAACAGGCGCACACCCCTTGTCTGTCCTTTCATCGGCGTTTTGGCAAGAGTTCCGTCCGCAAGGTGCTGCGAGCCAACAAGCGCGGCCTTCGCGGCCGCGGCGTGTTGTGCATGGTGGTCCAAGCCGGTGAAATCGCCCTGGGTGACGAGATGCGGGTGCTGCGGGACGCGCCCGCGGACAACTAAATTTCTTGCCTCAGCCGTCGCGCTTCGATCCACAGCCCGCGCAGAAGGCCGCGTCGGGGGAGAGCGGGTTGCCGCACTTTGAACAGAAGCTTGCTTTGGCCGCGGCTTCTTCGGTGGCTTTCAATTCCTTTCCGCAGCTAGAGCAAAATGCTCCCGCGGCCACATTGGCCATGCAATGTCCGCAGACAATGCCCGCCGCAGCGGGAGCGAGAATCTCGCCTCCGCGGTGGTCTTGTACGAGCATCTGGGCCATGCCAAAGCCAACACCCAGGCCCGCGCCGCCGAGCAGTCCGCCAGCCCCGCCGCCCTCGCCGCCGCCCTTCGCCATGCCCTCTCCGGCGCCCATCATGGCCCGACCCGCGGCGAATTTCTGGTATTCACCCACGCCGCCCACGGTGCGCAGATAGGCCGCGTCGGTGTAGAGGCGTTTCAGGTTCTCGGCGTCCTCTTCGTCGATGCCCACCACAAAGTTGCCGAGACGCACGATTTCGAGGCCATAGCCGTCCACATGTTTGCTGAGTCCGCGCAGGACATCGCTTTCGATTTCCTCGGTATAGGCGCCACTGGTGACATCGAGCAGGGGCCATTTGTTTTTGACGAGAAGCTCGGCCACGCGGTCGCGGATGACCTTGAGTACCTGTTCCTTTAGCCACGAGCGCACATGGTGCGAGTCGGCGCGGCCCATGCCCACCAGACCCACGATCAGTTTCTCGGCGTCGGTGACGCGGAATGAGAACTCGCCATGCACCAGGGTCTCGGCCGGCACGCCGCTCTTGGGGTCTTCCACATGGCCGATTCGTCCACCGAACTTGACTCCCGTGAACTCGCGGGTGGAGACGAAGAAGACCTCGGAAATGAAGACATTGCCCCCGGTAAAACTGTCCACGAGGTTGGAGAGGAAGGGCAGGTTGGACGAGTCCAGGGTGTAGCGACCGGCATTCAAGATCTCGACGATCTTGCCGTCGCGGAAGAAAACGGCCTGTTCGTCGGCCTCCACCGTGAGCTGCGACTTCATCGGCACGGTGGGGTCGGGGTGCTTCCAGACGACCTGCGATTTCGCAGCGTCCGGTCGCGCCACCATCATCTCGCCCACTCCGCGCTGGAACCAATCGATCATGCCCATGTCAGTGCTCCTCCAGAAAAAAAAGAAGTTAGCCCTCAGCCCACCCCCGGTAGCGGCGTCCGGGTTGTGGGGCCAGGGGGGGTGCGGCCCCGGAGAGGGGTTACGCACAGGATAGCGGGCTATTCAAGACTGCGCCACAGAAGGCCCAATCCTTGGGGCTCTGGCGCCGCGAGTCCACCCTATCAGCAGGCTTATCAGGGGGCTATCAGGAGGGCGGCGGCTCCGGCTATCTCGCCAAATTATCTGCCCAAACGATGCTCCACGAGAATTGACGCGGGAGCGCAACTCATAGAGGATTCCCCCTTCCCCCTTCCCCCTTTCCCCAAAGCCCTCCCCAGGAACATTTCGTGCAGCTCGGATTCGTCATCGATCAGTCACGGTGCATCGGCTGTCACGCCTGCACCGTGGCGTGCAAGTCAGAGAACCAGGTCCCCCTCGGGGACTTTCGGACATGGGTCAAGTACACCGAAGAGGGCGAGTTCCCCGAGGTGCGCCGCAGTTTCTCCGTCCTGCGTTGCAACCAGTGCTCCGAGCCTCCCTGTGTGACGATTTGTCCGGTCACAGCCCTCGACAAACACGCGAACGGCATCGTCGAAGTCGATCCCGCCCTCTGCATCGGCTGCAAGAGCTGTATGCACGCATGTCCCTACGACGCGCTCTACATCAACCAGAACACGGGCCTGGCCGAAAAGTGTCATTTCTGCGCGCACCGCGTGGCCCGTGGCCTCGCGCCCGCTTGTGCCGTGGTTTGTCCGACCGAGGCAATTATCCCCGGCGACTTCGACCAGGCCACCAGCCGCGTGTCGCAGATGGCCCGAGACTTCGACCTCTCGGCGCGCAAGCCCGAAGCCAAGACACAGCCCAATGTGTTCTACAAGGATGTCACCACGGCCAACATCGACCCCGGCCTCTCGAACAAGGCCGGCGGCTTTCTGTGGTCGAACGCCCAGACCGGCCCGCAAATGGCGGCCCAAACTTTTGAGGCCCGCGACCGCGAGATGTCTGGCGAACCGGCTCTGGCGCGCACCACCTACGATGTGCCCAGGAAGGAATTGTGGGGCTCGAAGATCACGGGCTACCTGTTCTTCAAATCCATCGCCGCCGGTCTCCTGCCCGTGGCGCTCATGCTGCATTGGACCGCCGGCGCAAGCCTGCCGGGACTTGGGGAAGCCGCGGTCTCCCTGGGTTTCTTGCTTGTGACTCTCCTCCTGCTCGTCTTTGACCTCAAGCGACCCGAGCGCTTCCTCCTGATCCTCCTGCGACCCAACTGGGACTCTTGGTTGGCCCGCGGCTCGTACTTGATCCTCGCCTACAACCTCGCCCTGGTGCTCTGGATGGCCGACGCGTTTATGGGTTGGGACTTGCGTGGCCATGTCTTGGCCGGGAGTCTCGTGGGTTTGGGAGGATTGACGGCTTGCTACACCGCCTGGCTGTTCGGCCAGGCCCGGGGCCGGGTGCTTTGGATGAAGCGCCACTTCGCCCTGCACCTTCTGGTGCAGAGCGCCCTGGCCGGTTCCGCCGCTTTGGCGCTCTTCGCCTGGAGTCCCTGGGGCGCGGGCCTCGCCGGTTCCTCCGAGGCCCTCGGGGCTTCGGCGCTCGGGGAGTTCATGTTGGCGTGTTGCGGCCTGCACCTCATCTTGACCCTGCTCGAAGACCGTTGCGCTCCTCGCGGCCGCGAAAAGGAATACGCTCGCGCCGCGCGCCTCGTGACGCACGGCCCGTGGATGGTTCGCCATTGGGTGGGCGGCGTCTTGTTCGGAACTCTGGCGCCCATCGTGTTGCTCGTGAGCCCCGTGGACGGGGCCATGCAGATCGCGGCGCTCTTGATGCTCGTCGGTCTATGGATCATCGAGGATGTTTTTATTCGCGCCGGCCAGGCGCTCCCTATCTCATGACTCAGCTTCCGAATCCGTCCGCGTTCTTTCCGTCCCGCAAGGCTCCTTGGGAACTTGGCTGCGGCCCGCCGCCCGAGGAATGGGGCGACTGGACCGAGCTTGACGCTGATGCCTGGCCCACGGTGGCCGAAAAGCACTACCGCTGCATCCCCACCATCTGCTTCAACTGCGAGAGCGGCTGTGGCTTGCTTGCTTTCGTGGACAAGGCCTCGGGCTCTGTCGAGAAGTTCGAAGGCAACCCTGTGCACCCCGGCAGCCGTGGGCGCACCTGCGCCAAGGGCCCGGCAACGATCAACCAGATAAAAGACGGCGAGCGCATCCTGAGACCGCTCAAGCGCGTGGGCCCACGGGGCGCGGGAGAGTTCGAAGAGGTTACCTGGGAAGCGGTCTTGGACGAATTGGGCGGCCGTATCGCCAAGGCCTTCGACGAGGAGCGTCAGGACGAGGTGGTCTATCATGTGGGCCGGCCCGGGGACGATCACTTTGTCACGCGCATGCTCACGGCCTGGGGCATTGACGGCCACAACAGTCACACCAATGTGTGTTCGGCGGGCGCTCGCTTGGGCTACACCCTCTGGCAACACGCCGACCGACCCGCGCCCGACCACGAGCACGCCGATTTTATCCTGCTCCTGAGCGCGCACTTCGAGACCGGCCACTATTTCAACCCCCACGCCCAACGCATCATGGATGCGCGCCAGCGCGGTGCGCGGGTGGCGGTGGTGGACACGCGCCTTTCGAATACCACGACTCACGCCGACCTGTGGATCAGCCCCTGGCCTGGGACCGAGAGCGCGCTGTTGTTGGGCGTGGCCCGCGAACTCTTGTCGTCAGGTCGCTTCAACGCCGATTTTGTTCGGCGCTGGACCAACTGGCAGGAGTACCTCGACCGTCACGACCCGGGCGGGCCGGGGACCTTCGAGCGCTTCATCGAATTGACCCGCGAGCTCTACGCCGAATACACGCCCGAGTTCGTGGCCACCGAGTGCCGCATCTCCCAAGAATTCGTGGGCCAACTCGCCGACGACATCGCCGCCGCGGGCACTGCTTTCGCGAGTCACCTCTGGCGCAACACCGCAGCGGGCCACGAGGGCGGTTGGCAAGTGGCGCGTTCCTTGATGTTCCTGCATGTGCTCACCGGCAGCGTGGGCACCAAGGGCGGCCTCGACCCTGGTTCCTGGAACAAGTTTGTGCCCAAGCCGCCCCTCTCGCCGCCACCCATCACGCGCTGGAATGAACGCCAGTGGCCGCGGGAATGGCCGCTCAGTCATTACGAGATGAGTTTCATCCTGCCGCACCTCCTGCGCGACCAGGACACGAAACTCGATGTGTACTTTACCCGGGTCTACAACCCGGTCTGGACCAACCCCGACGGTTGCGCCTGGATCGAGATGCTTGAGGACGAGTCGCGGGTGGCCTGTCATGTGGCCTTGACGCCGATCTGGAGCGAGACGGCGCAGTGGGCGGACTTCGTCCTGCCCATGGGGCTCGGTCCCGAGCGCCATGACTTGATGAGCCAGGAAACCCATTCGGCCACCTGGATCGGCTTTCGCCAACCGGTGCTGCGCGAGTACGCGCGGCAGAGCGGCAGCGACCCTCAAACAACCCTGGGCCACAACCCTGGCGAGGTCTGGGAAGAGGCCGAGTTCTGGATCGCCTTGACCGCCCGCATCGACCCCACGGGTTCGCGGGGCATGCTCAAGTATTTCGAATCGAAGACTCGTGCCGGCCAACCGATGACCATGGACGAGTACTGGTCTGACATTTTCGACAACTCCGTGCCCGGTCTGCCCGCCGCCGCCGAGGCACGGGGAATTGCGCCCCTCGAATACATGCGTCGCTTTGGTGCCTTCGAGGTGCCCTACGCGGGCAAGGAACGCTACGAGGACGATCGGGCTCCAAGCGAGCCCGGAATCGACCTTGAGGACGGCCAGCGCAAGGCGGGCTTTGCCACGCCTTCCAAGAAACTCGAGTTCTATTCTTCGACGCTTGACGACTGGGGCTTTGGCGAGCACGCCGTGCCGGGCTACATCCGCTCGCAGGTTCACTGGCGCGAGATGGATTTCGAGGCCGGTGACCGCGCACTCCTGCCGACCTTTCGTCTGCCGACCCTGATCCACACCCGTTCCTCGAACGCCAAGTGGTTGCAGGAAATCTCCCACACCAACCCGCTCTGGGTTCACCCCGAGGATGCCGAGGCTCTGGGCCTCGAAAACGGCGAGCTGGCGCGTGTGGCGACTCAGATCGGGTATTTCGTGCCGCGCGTGTGGATCACCGAGGGCATTCACCCCGGCGTGGTCGCGTGTTCGCACCATGTGGGCCGTTGGCGTTTGCACAACACCGTGGGAGGCACGGCCTCGTCGAGTTCCTTGGTCAACCTCGAACGCGAAGGCTCACGCTTTCTCTTTCGCCAAAAAACCGGCGCCGGCGCTCTGCCTCCAACCGACAGCGACCGTGTGTGGTGGAACGAGATCGGCGTCAACCAGAACCTCACTTTCGCCGTCCAGCCCGATCCCTTGAGCGGCATGCACTGCTGGCATCAGAAGGTGCGCATTCAGCCCGCCGCCCCAGGCGATCGCTACGGCGATGTTTCCGTGGACACCCAGAAATCCTGGTCGGTCTACAAGCTCTGGAAAAAAAAGACCCACCCAGCCCCGGGGCCCGGCGGCCTACGGCGTCCGCTCTGGTTGCAGCGCCCGCTCCAGCCCACTCCCGAGACTTATCTTTTCTAGCCACGAACCTTGAGACCATGGTGAACAAGAGCGAACCATCCGGCAAGATCACTCTCGAGGTGGCGGCTTTTCTCGATTCATCCGAGGCGCGCGCTCTGGAGGGCGTGTCTTGCGCTGACTCGCGCCGCATCGTCGAGCTGTTCGTGCGTCTGTGTTACGAGCACCGAGCCTCGCGTCCGGCTTTGATGGACGGCGGCGACATGCACGCCGTCGTGGGTCACTTGATGCCCGCCCATCTTCGCCGCCGCGATCCTTTGGCTGAAGGGGTACCCACTGTTCTGCGCGCCTTTCTCGATCACCTTGAGAAGGACCAGGTGGTGGTACAGATTTTTGAGTTGCGTCAAGCCCTCGAATCCACCCTCGATGAATTCCAGGCAGCGGTGCGGACGGGGGAGAATGCTCACCGGGCACACACCAAACAAGAGCCCCTGGTGCACCGCGCCGAGAAGACCGGCCGCAACGACCCCTGCCCCTGCGGCAGCGGCAAGAAATTCAAGAAGTGCCACGGGTAGTCTGCACCCCAAGCGGATCGCAAATCCCGAAGCGGGGGCTCTTGTAGGGAAGCGGGCTGGAGCCTTGGCAGGGCTCCTTGAGGGGCCAAGAGGACCTTCGGGGGCGACAGTTCTCAGCACCCGTGGAATGATCCCGCGCTTGTCCAAGGCCGTGCTAGGGTTGAATTAGGGACCTCGGTCTCTAGCTTCGCCAACCCGTTGTCCTTGGGCCCCGCCCAAGCAGGCAACCCTTCCAAGGGACATCTCGCCACGCTCTACCCTCGTCTGTCGCTGCTTTCCGTGTGGCTCCTGGCCACTTTGCTGCCCGTTTCCCTCTTGGCCCAGGGCCAAGACAACTGCGTGGCGGCACAGCCCATTAGCGGCACGGGGCTTTTTGCCTTTAACAATTCAGCGGCCCGCATCCCGAGCGGAGCTAAGACCCCCACCCGCCCTGCGAGCCGCAGCGGAGGCCGACCATCAGCATGCAATTCCACATTCAAAGGATCCCCGCGAGGGGATCTTTAGAGCTGGAGGGGGAGTTCAACGAGTTCTTGCGCAGCCACCGAGCCGTGCGAGTGCCTGCTTGGGTTTTCTTTGGGGAGCTAGTAGTTCTTCGCGAAGAGGACCCGGCGCTCGCTGGGTTGGCCGGTTTTGATGCACTTGCCGGGTTCCGGGGCGGGGCCATGGCCTTCTAGGGGCAGGCAGCGGATTGTGGCGCGGGTCTCCTGTTTGATGGCGAGTTCGGTTTCGGCCGTGCCATCCCAGTGGGCGTAAACGAAACCGGAGCGGTCGTCCTCGAAGGCGGCGCTGAACTCTTCCCAGGTGTCCAGCGAGGTGCTGCCTGCGGCGCGTAGGTCCAGGGCGCGTTGGTAGAGAAAGTCCTGGAACTCGTCGAGCAGTTTGCCCACGGAGAGGCCGAGGTCGGCCATGGGAAGGGTCAGTTTCTTGGGGCGGCCGCGCTCGTCTGCTGCGGCGATACGCAGTTTGCACATGACGGATTGGGACTGGAGATCGCGCGGGCCGATTTCGATGCGCAGCGGAACGCCCTTGCGCTCCCACTCGTAGTACTTCGCGCCGGGCTTCATCTCGTCGCGGTCGTCGAGTTCGACGGCCAGGCCGTCGTCCCGCAGTTCGGCGGCGATTCGGCAGGCAGCCTCCATGACTGCCGCGCGCTCTTCGGCTTTTTTGAAGATGGGCACGATGACCACTTGGATTGGCGCGAGGCGCGGCGGTAGGACGAGACCGTCGTCGTCGGAATGGGTCATGATCAGGGCGCCCACCAGGCGGGTGGATACGCCCCAGGAGGTTTGCCAGACGAAGTCACGCTTGCCTTCTGTGTCTTGGAACTGCACATCGAAGGCCTTGCCAAAGTTCTGGCCGAGGTCGTGGCTGGTGCCCGATTGGAGGGCCTTGCCGTCCTGCATGTAGGCTTCGATGCAGACGGTTTCGATGGCGCCAGCGAATCGTTCGGTCTCGGTCTTGACGCCACAGATGACCGGCATGGCCATGATTTCGCGGGCGAAGTCGGCGTAGACCTGGAGCATGCGGTAGACCTCCTCGCGCGCTTCGGCGTGGGTCGCGTGGGCGGTGTGGCCTTCCTGCCAGAGGAACTCGGTGGTGCGCAGGAAGATGCGCGTACGCAGTTCCCAACGCATGACATTGGCCCATTGGTTGATGAGCATGGGCAGGTCGCGGTGCGAGCTGATCCACTTCGAGAAGAAGTGGCCGATGATTGTCTCCGAGGTCGGGCGGATGCAGTACTGCTCCTCGAGGGGCTTGCCGCCGGCGTGTGTAACGATGGCGAGTTCGGGGGCAAAGCCGTCCACATGATCGGCTTCCTTCTCGATGAAGCTCATGGGGATCAGGAGCGGGAAGCAGGCGTTCTTGTGGCCGGTCTCCTTGAAGCGCCGGTCGAGGTCGGCCTGCATTTTCTCCCAGATGGCAAAGCCGTGGGGGCGGATCACCATGCAGCCCTTGACGACTCCGGCCTGTTCGGCGAGCTCGGCCTGGGCGATGACATCTTGGTACCACCTTGAGTAGTCTTCGCTCTTGGGGGTGATCTTGGCAACGGCCATGGGGGAGCAGGGGCAGGGAGGGGGTTATTGGGAACGGGAGCGGGGGACGAGGGTAGTGGAGGGGGCCGCTCGGGGCCAGAGAGAGGGGTTCCGCCTCGGGTTGTTTCCGTCCTGTGCCCTTCCAGGGATTGGCCGGGCACGGTAGATTTGGGAGCCCCCAAGTCCACCCTCTCACAGGGCAGCCCGCCATGACCCAGACCGACCCCGCCGAAATCCACATCGACATGACCATGAGGGAGATCCTCGAGATCATTCCCTCTGCGCAGCGAGCCCTTTTCCAGCGCTACCATGTGGGCGGCTGCTCCTCTTGTGGGTTCCAGAGCGAGGACAGCCTCAGGAAGGTCTGCCGCGACCGCAACCTGCTCGACCCCGCCGAGGTGCTCGATACCCTCAAGCGAGCCCACGAGGTGGATCAGAAGATGCAAGTGCAGGCCGCCGAGGTTCAGGGTTGGCTCGACACAGGCGAGGACTTTTCCTTCATCGATGTTCGCCCGCCGAACGAAATTGCATTGGCTTCCATCACGGCCACTGAGGCCCTCGATTTCGCCAACCAGGAGCGTTACATGGCTTTGCCCAAGGATCGCCGTTTCGTCTTTGTTTGTCGTGATGGCGCCCGTTCCTTGGATGTGGCTTCGTACTTCATCGGCCACGGTTTCACGCGTGTTTCTTCCCTTCGCGATGGTCTGAATGGTTGGCGTGCCGAGGTGGATGCCAGCTTGCCGAACTACACCTTGGCTGACGACGAGTTATCCAGTTGACTCGCGGCCGGTGCTCCTCCCAGGGCTGGGAAGAGCCCTGGTCTGAGGCGCGATTTGCCAGCTATCTTGGCATGGACCAGAGTCTTGCCATGGACAGTTGGCGAAGGGTGGTGCTACAGTTCCGTTTAGTTCGGTCGTCCACCTGCCCGTGGCGCCCGAATCCGAGCGAATTCCAACGCCCGGACCCCGGGTAACTCTCGGGGCGCTCCAGCCGTCCACCCCTGCCAAGGACGCTGGAGCCGCTGGGTGAAGTACCTGCCACTGACCCCAGCAGCGTCCGACGCCTGCGTCGGACGCTACCTGCGCGGAGTCGTCTCCTCTGGAGACGACTCCCATTTTTTTGGCCGATCTTTTGGCCGATCCGTACCAGGTACTCCGCCGCTGTTGAATCGTACCAGGTACTCCGCCGCTAGGTATTCCGCCGCCAATTCGTACCAGGCAGCTCGTTACCCCTCCGGGGCCAATCCGTCCCTTGTCCCGTTGAACTTCATTGAACCGTACCTGGTACTTCGCCGCTGCCCACCAGCCGACTGATTCGTACCAGGCAACTCGTTACCCCACCAGGGCCCACCCGTCTCTTGTTCCATGGCACGACGACCCAGAGAAGACAGTTCCGGCGCCTGGCACCATGTCATGAACCGTGGTGTGGCCCGGCGGCCACTTTTTGAAGATCGCGACGATACGCGTTTCTTCCTTTCACGCCTCGCTAAAGAGGTGCGCCACGGCCGGCTAGAGGTGCACGCCTTCTGCCTGATGACCAACCACTACCACATTCTCGTGCGCAGCCCGATTGGCGAACTCGCGGAAGCCATGTGCCGTGTTCAGTACGATCACTCGCGCAGGTTCAATCGCAAGCGCGATCGCGACGGTACGCTGATTCGAGGCCGCTATTTCTCGAAACCGGTTCACTCCTTGACCTACCGGAGAATCCTCGTCAGCTACATTGACGGCAATCCAGTCAAGGCCCGCATGGTGAAGGACAGCCACCGATACGCCCTCGGAAGCGCGCGGCACTATGTGAATTCCAAAGGGCCGATCTGGTTGAGCCGGGACTGGATAGAGAGCGAGGCCATGCGCATCGCTGACACGAAATGCTTTTCAGCGAGCGCGTACCTGCGAGCCTTCGGCAACGGTTCTTCCCGCGAGGCCGACGAACTTGTTGCTGCTCGAATCGCATCTACTGCCGTTGAGGATCCTCTGGACGATCTCATTGCGGCTTCGCCGAAGAGTGTTCGGTCCTGGATGCAGAGCCGGGCACGGCTTGCAGATGGCCATCAGATCGGCCTGCCGGTTTGCGGTAAAGCGGTTCTGAAGAGAGCGCTGACAGCTCAGCGCATGCGTCCCTGGATTGTCAAGGACGGGCGCCATTCGCGATGTGGCTTTGAGCTTGCCACCTCGGGGCTGTTGCGCGATCTATGCGGCCTTGGGTGGAAGGACATCGCCCTGGCGCAAAACCGCACCATTGCCACGGTTCGCAGGAACGGAGACCACCATTGGCGACTGGTCAGCCGCGACCTGGGCTATGCATCACGAGTTGCAACCATTGTTCGGTTCGCCATGGAAAATTTCCTTCCGCGAGGGACAGGATGAAGAATGTAACTGGAGCGAAGAGGTTGGCGAGCAGTGATCGAGTACCGGGTGCTCTGCAGGTGGATCGTGCTTCTGAGTTGTTGTTTGCGCGCCAGGAGGGGCTGCTATGACAGTCAACCGTGTGATGGGGATTTCGCTGGCCCGCCGTACGCTTCGCCGTTGCTCGCCGCTGACTCGACCGGTGGACCAGTTCCTGGGGGATTGCGTGGTGTTGGTTGAGCGCGGTGGGCGAGTCGTGCTGCTCTATCTTCTGGACGGTGAGGAAGAGAGCGTCGAGGTGCTCGTCCTCGATGTGAAGGACCCCAGAACCCAGCCGGCGAGGTTGGCCGGCGCTGAGGCGGCCTGAGCCAGCGCGGGTATTGGCAAAGGATCTTGCGTCGCGGATGCGGAGAGGGGATTTCTGGTCGGTGGTGACGAGGTACGGGGGGGGGCTCGGTGGTCTTGATCGGGCCCACCCAGTGGCGGAGTACCTGGTACGCTTAGGCAGCGGCAGAGTACCTGGTACGCTTCAGTGAATTAGGGCGCGGAGGCGGGCTAGTTCTTGGAGGGCGGCGAGGGGGGTGAGAGTGTTGGGGTCGAGGGCGCGGAGGGCGGATTCTAGGGGGGAATCGGGAGAGGGGAAGAGGGAGAGTTGGGCGACGGGGGTGGGGGCGAGGCTGCGAGGGCCTAGATTCTCGGCGTCGCGCTCGATGTTCTGCAAGATGGAACGGGCACGCTCAAGCAGCGTGGCGGGGACTCCGGCCAGACGGGCAACATGGATGCCGTAGGAGCGGTCCGTGCCACCGGCCACGATCTTGTGCAAGAAGACGATACGGTCCTCCCACTCGCGCACGGCGACACTCTTGTTAGACACCCCAGTGAGACAACCGGAGAGGTTGGTGAGCTGGTGGTAGTGAGTGGCGAAAAGAGAACGGGCACCGGTGACCTCATGCAGGTGCTCGACGATGGCCCAAGCCAGGGCCAAACCGTCAAAAGTACTCGTGCCGCGACCGACTTCGTCAAGGACCACAAGGGAACGGTCCGTGGCGTTGTTGAGAATGCCGGCAATCTCAATCATCTCGACCATGAATGTCGAAGCTCCACGCCCGATGTCATCGGCGGAACCGATGCGAGTGAAAATGCGGTCCACCACTCCAATGCGCGCCGATGAAGCAGGGACGAAAGATCCAATCTGGGCCATGAGACAGATCAAGGCCGTCTGACGAATGTAAGTCGACTTGCCGGACATGTTCGGGCCCGTGATGATCGTGATGCGCTGCTCGCCGTGGTCGAGCAAGGTGTCGTTGGGCACGAAGGACTCACCCGAGGGCATGGTCTCCAGAACCGGATGGCGGCCGTCCTTGATGTCGATAACCGCAGAGTCGTCAACCTGGGGCGCGACATAATGGTTCTCGGCGGCGGCCTGAGCCAAGGCACAGAGCACATCGATGCAGGCGATGGCGCGGGCCGTGTCAAGGATGCGCCGGACCTCGGCAGCAACAGAGTCGCGCAACTCGCAGAACATGGCGTACTCCATGTCCATCGAACGCTCCTCAGCCTTGAGCACACTGGTCTCGAACTCCTTCAGCTCGGTCGTGATGTAACGCTCGGCCGTCTTGATCGTCTGCTTGCGGATGTAGTTCTCGGGCACCTTCTGCACCTGACCGCGGGGGATCTCGATGAAGTAACCGAAAACCGAGTTGTAGCCGATCTTGAGACCCGTGATGCCCGTACGCTCGGCCTCCTCGGCCTGGAAACGGGCCATCCAACTCTTGCCGTCACCGGCGATGCGGTGCAATTCGTCAAGCTCATCAGATACACCAGCGCGCACCAGTCCGCCCTCGCGCAAACCAATCGGCGGTGCTTCGCAAAGAGTCGTGCGGATCTCCTCGACCACATCGTCAAGGGGGTCGATGTCCTCTTGCAATTGGGCCAGCAGGGACGAGTAGCAGTCCTTCAGCTTTTCTGCCAAGGGGCGCGCAGGCTCAAGAGAATTGGCCAGGTGCACGAGATCGCGGGCGTTGCCGCGGCCAGTGGATAGGCGCGCCACAAGTCGTTCAATGTCGCGCACCTCACCCAGAAGAGTTTGCACATCCTCGCGCAGGAAGGGCCCGCCCTCGAACTCGGCCACAGCCTGTTGGCGCTCGTTGATCTTGGCCGTCGAGCGCAGAGGTGCCAACACCCATTGGCGTAATAGACGCCCCCCCATGGGTGTAGAGGACTTGTCCAGGGTTTCGAGCAAGGTGCCTTCGGTGCGGCCCTCGCGTTGGGTCTGGACCAGTTCGAGACAGGCGCGGGTGGCGCGGTCGAGGACCAGGAAGTCGGAACTTTGCACGCAGTCGATGGAGAGCACATGCTCGCAGGCACCGCGTTGAGTCTCCTCAAGGTACTCGATCAAAGCGCCCGCAGCGGAGACCGCCAGACTGCTATCGAGAGTGACCGCGTCCTCCAGACCAAAACCCTCAAGGGAGGCGACCTTGAAATGCTTCTTGAGGGCGCGTGCGGCGGCGTCGTACTCAAAGCGCCAGGCTTCGCGGTCCGAAAGCCGCGTACCGAAGACGCGTTGCAACTCGGCGGCGAGTTCGGGCTCCTCAGTCACAAGCGCGGGACACCACAGAACCTCCGCTGGCGAGATGCGCGCCAACTCGTCGTTCAGGTTTCGCGTCTCAAGACTGGTGACATGGAAGCGGCCTGTGGAGATGTCAACCCAGGCCACGGCAGCGGCGGCTTCACGCACCCAGATGCTGGCCAGGAAGTTGTTGGCGCGCGCGTCGAGGGCGTTTTCCTCGGTCAAGGTGCCCGGCGTCACCACGCGCACGATGCCGCGATCCACGATGCCCTTCTTGGCGCGCGGGTCGCTGAGCTGTTCGCAGATGGCGACCTTGTGGCCGCGCTGCACCAGACGCAAGAGGTAGCCCTCGGCTGCCTTGATCGGCACGCCAGCCATGGGGATCGCGCCGTCGCCTTTCGAGCGCGCGGTCAGGGCGATGCCCAGTTCCTTCGAGGCCAGCTCGGCATCCTCCTCGAACAGCTCGTAGAAATCCCCCATGCGAAAAAAGAGCACGGCGTCGGGCTGCTCCTGCTTGGCCCGCCGGAACTGTTCCATCATGGGCGAGGGTTTGCGGGGGCGCTTGGAGGCAGCCCGGGAGGGCTTGCCAGCGACGATGACGGTCTTCTTGGCCATGAGAACGGTTAGAATAACGCCCATCGCTGCCAGCTCCCAATCGAGCCCGCCGCCAGCCTCAGAATCCCTGTTTGCCTGCCATGCAAAAGACCCAAGAGATCCCCGCCCTGTGTGCCCTGGTGCTCGCTTTCGCCGCCTGCCAGGGAGCCGAGAAGGCCAGCGAAGATCCGGCCCAACCCGTGCTGCGCCCAGGCGCGGCAGTGGGGGAGATCTCGAGCGAGGTCAGCGCCGTGGAGCTCAAGCTGGAACAGATCATCCAGCGCAGCGCCAGGAAACACGGCCTCTGGGTGGTGGACCTGAAACTGCAGAACCGCTCGCCAGAGCCCTTGAGCTTCGCCTTCTGCGTGGAGTGGATCGACGCGGAAGGCAACCTGGTGCCCGACCGCGATGCGCGCTGGACCCATCTGGTGCTCACCGCCGAGGCCTCGGCGGACATCAGCTTGCAGGCTCCCAGCCCGCGGGCCGAGTCCTGGCGCCTGCGTGCCAGCGAAGCAGTCGAGTAGGGGCTCGGACAAAAAAAGAACCGCCCCGGACCGGGGGGGTCCGCGGCGGAACGATCTACTCCTTACTACCAGCACTGTCAGCACTATTAGCACCGTCAGCGCAGCTGCTGCGGAGTGCGAGTGAAGGTGCCCGGCCCGTTTTCTTGGCCACGCACCCGAGGGGATGCACTCCAAGCGAAAACTACCCCAGAGATGGGCTCGGGGCGCGGCAGAGCTCCACAAATGTGGCCAACCTCCCCCGAAGAGGGCACAGAAGGTGCCTGGAAGGTGCATGCAAGGCCCCCCAGAGCCTACATGGGCCGGCCAGCTGCAACGCTGGGCCCCAAAACGGGAACGGAGCCGCCTCAGTCCTTGTGGACCACGACGACTCACGCATTTCCCAATTGCTGTTTGTAGCCTCTCGGGAGGGCCATGGACCAGACCGTCCCACCCCCCAATAATCAAAGCTACGAATGCAATATACTACAAGCAGGGGCTGCGCGGATGCGAGGGCCTGGGAAAATCGCACAAAGCTGCAACTGGTGCCTGGAGGAGGCCAGGAGAGGGGGGTCCCCGGCGTGCTCCACAGGGCCTCAGCAACAAGGCCTCATGAAACAAGCAACGGAGCCGCCAAGGACCACAAGGTCCATGACGGCTCACGTCTTTCCCAGCCAATTATTGTCGTGTCGCTCCGGGAGTGAGGAGCTGCTCGCTGCTGGCCCCGGCGCTCCCGTTGATGAACGCCACTTGAAGAAGGATATGATAAAAGGATCAGGAAGTCCTATAATAAAGGCTGGGTATTTTGGCACGGACCAGTACGAAGGCAAGAAGCGGGGTTTCTGGGGCATCAGAGGTGGCCGCAAGCTGTTTTTTCCCGGAACCATGGCCTGGGTTTTTCGCGCACAAGGACTCGCGGCACCCTCCAGGGGTTGGCGAGGGCTCAGCGCAAAAAATTGCCCAGTAGTTGGCCCGGATCGCGTTCGGTTCGCGGGCCTCCTGGCGCTCTCTGTGGGGAAGGGAAGCCGTTCGCGCTGGGTTCCATCTGGGTGTCACACTGCGCGAGCGCTCGGGAACCCTCTCTCCATGGTTCGGGCTCGCTGCTACAGCGAGCCCGAATCTCGTTGGGGGCGGCTCATGCGAGGCTCATACAAGAGTGAGGGGGCAAGTGAGGGGCGTACCACGGCCCGCTGGGCCAGAAAACACGGGCCAAGGACCGCTATCTGGAGTTTCTTGCCCGCGAGCCGTTCGGTGGGCTCCTCCCTCCCGCTTGGGTACATACCTCTGAAGAAGGGGATGCAGCCACGAACTGCACTGGGGACAAACTTTTCGGCCACCGGCCCGCTCGACCCGCTCGAGCGGGCCGGTGGCTTTTCCTGAAGGAACCGCCGCAAGACACCCGCCTGACAGAAGTGCCGGCTCCCCCCCCCTTTTTTTCTTGGAGGCCCCCAGCCACTCCAGGACAGTCCCGGGGACGGGTTTGAGCCGATTCTTCCGGGCTGGCCGGGGTACCAGGCTATCACATGGCCGGGATCGGGCCGATAGCATGGGCTCCATGGCCCTTTACCTCATCACCGGCGGAGCCGGATTCATCGGCTCGCATCTCGCCTCGGCAGTCCTCGGCCGCGGAGATCGCGTGCGCGTACTCGACGACCTCTCCTCGGGGCGACTCGCGAACCTTGAAGGCTGGCAGCGCGGCGCCATCGGGAGTGGCGCACCCCTCGAATTCTTGCAGGGCGACATCAGCGACCCACAAGCCTGCGCTGTCGCCTGCGAGGGAGTTCACGGGATCTTCCACGAGGCCGCCCAGGTCTCTGTGCCGCGCAGCATCGAGGATCCCATCGCCAGCTATGCAGTGAACGCCACGGGCACCCTACGCGTTCTCGAAGCAGCCCGCGCAGCGGGCGTCGAGCGCCTGGTTTTCGCCGCTTCCTCGGCGGCCTACGGCGACAGCCCGAGCCTGCCCAAGGTCGAGACCATGACCGCCAATCCCCTCAGTCCCTACGCCGCGGGCAAGTTGGCGGCGGAGAGCATGCTGGCCGTTTGGGCGCGCTGCTACGGGCTCAAGACAGTCTGCCTGCGCTACTTCAATGTTTTCGGTCCGCGGCAGGTGGACGACAGCCCCTACACCGGCGTGATTGCGATCTTTGTGCGCGCCCTGCTCGATGGCCGGCGACCAACGATTTTTGGCGATGGGGAACAGACTCGCGATCTGACCTTCATCGACAATGTGGTCGAGGTCAACCTGCGCGCCATGACCGCCGAGGGACTCGATCCGGGCGTTGTGATCAATGTCGGCGGCGGCCAACGCATCTCGATCAACGAACTCTACCGTGCCATTGCCGAGGGCCTGGGCAGCGACCTCGAACCCGAATACGCCGCGCCGCGCGCTGGCGATGTGCTCCACAGCTTGGCCTCCATCGAGCGCGCCGGCGAACTCCTCAACTGGTCACCCCAGGTGGATTGGCGCAGCGGCTTGCAGAAGACCCTCAACTGGTACCGAGCGCGGCACACCGAAGGAGCCTCTTCGTGACCCCAAGCGCCTCCGTATTGCCCGCAAAGACCGCCGGCGCTACTCTTTTTAGCCCCAACGCTGGCCCTGCCGATTCCCCGCTGGAACCGACCCCGAACAACTGACTCCGAGCCAATCACTCCGAACCTCCCTTTGGGAACAGCAATGAACCTCACCCAAGAACTTCAAGACCTGCTTGGCCTGACCGGCATCGAGTACAAAGCCAACCTCTCCAAGCAGAATCTCTTCCATGAGGCCATCGCCAACGACCGCGGACGCACTCGCGCAGGCGGCCCCGATGATGACCAGAAGGCCTTTGCCACCAAGCTCGGTGTCGACGGACCGCTGGTCTATTACACCGACCCTACCTGCACCGGGCGACCGGTGAAGGACACCTACGCTGTGGCCTGGCCTGACATCGAGGAGACCGTGTGGTGGAAGAACGATTTCAAGAAGTTCGACCCTGATAAATTCGCAGCGCTCCTCGGCCGCGTGACAGCACACCTGAACGAGCGCGGCGGCCACCTGTATGTCAAGGATGTCTACTGCGGCTACGACCCGAGCTACGCTGTGCCGTACCGCTTCGTGGGCGAATACGCAACTCACGCCATGTTCGCCCACAACATGTTCCCCAAGGACATCGCCGGCGTGGAAGATGAAGACGGCAAGCGCTGGACGATGCTGAATGTGCCTTCGTTTCATTGCGATCCCGAGCGTGATGGCACCTTTTCGAAGCGCGTGGCCATCGCCGATTACAAGCGGCGCGTCGCCCTCGTGGTGGGCCGCGCCGACTACTGTGGCGTGGTCAAGAAGACCATGTTCACCGTGATGAACTACCAGTTGCCGGATTTGGGCCACATGTCCATGCACTGCTCGGCTAATGTGGGTGAGCGCGGCGACGGGGCGATCCTATTCGGGCTTTCGGGCACAGGCAAAACCACGCTATCGGCGGATCCCGACCGCAAACTGATCGGCGACGACGAACACGCCTGGACCGAAAACGGCGTCTCAAACCTCGAAGACGGCTGCTACGCCAAACTGATCGACCTCGACAAAGAGGCCGAACCGGTGATCGCCGCGGCCCTTTCCATGGCTGGCACAATCATCGAGAATGTGCCGCCCCTGCACGGCCGCGATATGGGCGACCTGCATCCCGACGAGCTCGATCTCTCCGACAGCTCAATCACCGAGAACACGCGCTTTTCCTACCCGCTCTCCTGCAACCCGAATGTTGCCGAGGGCGCCCGAGGACCCGCGCCCGAGACCATCGTCTTGCTCACCGCCGACGCCTTTGGCGTGCTGCCGCCGGTATCAATTCTCGAGTCGCGGGAAGTCATGTACCACTTCGTGATGGGCTTCACCTCCAAGTTGGCAGGCACCGAAGTCGGCATCACCGAACCCAAGGCGGCCTTCAGCGCCTGCTTTGGCGCGCCCTTCATGGCCCACTTTCCTTCGGTCTACGCCCGCCGCCTGGCCGAGAAGATGGAATCCAACGAGACCCGCTGCATCCTGCTCAACACCGGTTGGGGCGGTGGTCCCTACGGTACCGGCAAGCGCATCTCGATCCACGACACGCGGGCGCTCTTGAACGCTGCTCTCGCGGGCGAGCTGCATACCGGCGACTACGACGTGCACCCGATCTTCAACCTCAAAATGCCCAAGGCCTGCCCGGGCGTGGATGCGCGGATTCTAAACCCGCGCAATACCTGGAGCGACACCGAGGCGTACGACCAAGCCGCCGAGAAGCTGCTGGGGATGTTCCGCGTGCACTTCGCTGAACAGAACTTCGCCGACCTCGGCATCGAGCCGGTGATGTAGACCGGTAACTCCGGAGCCGAGGGCTCTGGAGGCTTCTACTGGATCACATCCATGGACCCCGCCGGACCCGGAGGCGGGGCGTTTGGGTTCTTCTTGAGTTCTTCCTTCCAGGAAATCATGCGCGCCTTGGCGGCTTCCTGCTCGGCCTCGTCGATCATGTTCTTGCGCTGGTAGAACATGGATAGGCTGGTGTGGGCGAAGGCGTCGTTGGGATCGAGCTCGACGATGCGCAAGCCCGTGGCGATAGCCTCGTCGAGCAGCCCGGCGTGCATTTGAGCCATGGCCAAACCGTGCAGCCCATCGCACCAGTCGGGAGTTTCCTTCAAGGTGGCGCGGTAAGCCTCGATAGACTCGGGGAACTTGTTCTGGCCGAACAACTCCAGAGCCTGCTTGTAGTGCTCGAGACGATCGGGCATGGATCTACTCGTCTTCGAGGCCGAGAATTTTGCGGCCCTCGTCTGAGATCAATTGTGGAGTCCACTCGGGATCCCAGACCAAATTGATCTGCGTTTCCTCCACATGCTCGATGGTGTTGACTCGACGCTTGATCATCTCGGGGATGTTCTGGGCCTCGGGGCAGGACTGACTGGTCAGGGTCATGTCGATCAACACTGTGGTGCCGTCGACCTTGACCTCATAGATCAGGCCGAGGTCGACGATGTTGACCGGGATCTCAGGGTCAAAGACCTGACGCAATTGGCTGTAGACTTCTTCGGTGGTCGCCATGGGAAAAGTTAGGGGCGGCTCGGAGTAGGGGAATCGAATAGGGTAGGTGAGGGCCATGCGGGCTCTCGCCGAAGCGGGCTAGAGTCTATCACTTGCGCCGATTGCGAGTCCCCAGGAGGTTCAGCCTCCTCGAGAGAAGAAGCCAAGGCAGCCCCCAAACAGAACCACCCCAACGAAGACACCGCAAGAAAGACACCGTGATCCGCTACGAAGGAGACATCTATCGGCCGCCCTCCGAGGCGCACAGCCTGATCCTTCAGGCCACCCTGGGCTGTAGCTACAACCGCTGCACATTCTGCGCCATGTACCGCCAGAAGCGATTCTCCCAGCGCAGCCTGACGGACCTCGTCAGCGAGATTGGTTGGGCTGCTGAGAACTTGCCGGGGGTGCGCAAGGTTTTCCTGGCCGACGGCGACGCCCTGATCGCGAAGGCCTCGTTCCTCGCCAAGCTGCTCGACGAGATCACCCTGAAGTTACCCGGGCTGGCGCGCGTGAGTTGTTACGCATCACCCCAGGCTCTGATGGTACGCAGCGTGGAGGAGATGAGTCTCCTGCGCGAAAAGGGCCTCACTCTGTACTACTTGGGGATCGAGAGCGGCCACGACGGCGTTCTCGCCGAACTCGAGAAGGGCGTCGACGGCGAGGAGATGATTGCGGCCGCGAACAAGGCCACGGAGGCCGGGGTCAAGCTCTCGACCATGATCCTCCTGGGCGCAGGTGGCCGCGAGTTGTCGTGCGAACATGCCCGCGAGTCGGCTCGTGTGGTGAATGCGATCCAACCGCGCTTCCTCTCGACCCTGGTCATGACTCCCGTACAGGGCACACCGCTCTTTGAGTCCGCCGCTCGCGGTGAGGTTGAGGAGCTTGCACCCGAGGAGTTGGCCTTTGAATTGCACGAGTTCCTCGACAGCCTGGAACTCACAAGCACGGTCTTCCGCTCCAACCACGCCAGCAACTACTTGGCGCTTGCGGGTAATTTGCCCCGGGACAAGGAAGCCCTCCTCTCTGAGTTGCGCGCCGCCCTGCGCGATCCTGCCCGGGCACCCTTCCGGCCCAAGTGGTCGCGGGGCCTGTAGCCTCGCCGCTGCCCTTGCTCAATACGCATCGGAGTGCCCCCCCTCGCGTTGGAGGAGATTGTCCTCCGCTTTTCGTTCCGCGACCGCAAGCTATGGGGCCCGCTTTTCTCTTTCGACCCTTTCCGATCCCACAATCCATGACATTCAGTTCCTCCCCGGTCGCTCTTCTCGTCGTGGCGTTCTGCTTCGCAGCACCCCTCGGCGCACAGAATGTTCGCGACCCCCAGCCCACAGCCATTGTCGATGTGAGGCTCTCCAGCGACCCTGATGCGGCGCGGGTGGGAATCGTTCTTCGAGATGGGCGCATCGAACGCATCCTCGCGGAAGGCGAAGAGCCGCCGCCGGGCGTCTTGGTGATCGAGGGCGATGGGGCTCTGGCCCTGCCGGCTTTTATCGACGCCTACGCCACCAGCGGCTTCGAAGTTGGCGAGCGCGAGGCGGCGCCGGACATGGACACCGAGGTTGACGCCAATGTGCACATCGACATGCGACGGGCGAATCGCAAGGGATTGCGACCGAGCTTTCGCGTCGTGGACGCCCTCTCCATCGAAGAGGGCACAAGAGAGGGCTATCGCAACCAAGGTTTTGCCGCCCTGCACTCCTGCCCCGCGGGCGAGATCTTGGGCGGTTTGAGCGCCGTGATGACCCTGCGCGAAGCCAGTCTGCGGGAATGCATCGTGGCCGCGGAGGTCTTTGCCACAGCAGAATTCCGCGCGAGCGGCCGGGGCTATCCGCGCACCCTCATGGGCTATCACGCGCAACTGCGGCAGTTTTTTCTCGATGCCCGTTGGCAGGAACAGCGACTTGCACGCTACGCCTCCGGCGAGGCCGATCGGCGGCCGCCCTTCGATCCAGAACTCGAAGCCGCGGGGGAACTCCTGCGCGGCGAAAGGCGCCTCCTGTGCCGCGCGAACTCTGTCCGTGACATCCGCCGCTGGCTCAAGTTGGCCGAAGAGCACGGTCTGCGCATTGCCATCGCCGGCGGCGCGGAGGCCTGGAAGGTGGCGGCAGAACTGGCGCAAGCCCAGGTGCCGGTACTGCTCGAATTGGACTGGGGCAAGGAGGTCGAGGATCCCGACGCCGAAGAAGAGAGCGAGGCCGAGGACGCTCCTGATGGCGAAGAGACGGGTGCAGGCCCGGAGCAGGACGCTGAAGCGGAACCCGAGGCGGAGATAGGCACGGAGCCCACGCCCGATGTCGCCCCCGAGCCCACGCAAGAGCCTGAACAAGAACAAGAGAAAGAACGCGAGGCCGCGCCAACCGACGAGCAGCCAGCTCCCGAGGAAGAGTCATCGGCAGAGCCAGAAAATGCCCTTGAGTACACCGAACCCATCGGCGTCCTGCGCGAGCGCCGGCGTTTGTGGGAACTCAAGCGTGACTGCGCCCTGCGTCTGGAAGAAGCGGGGGTGGTTTTCGCCTTCGGCTCGAGTGACTCTTCCTCAGCCGAGCTTATCAAGGGAGTTCGCGCCCTGGTGCAAGCGGGCCTCGATGAGTCCATAGCCATCCGCGCCCTGACCCAAACGCCCGCGGCCCTATTGGGGCTGGAGCAACACCTCGGAGAACTGGCCCCCGGCTTTGACGCCGACATTGCCCTCTGGACTCTTTCGCCATTCAAGAAGAAGGCCCATCTCGACTGGCTCTTCATCGACGGTGCCGCTCACGAGTACAAGCGTGAAGACCAGGAGAACGGCGAGCCCGCGGAGGGCGTGGACCTCACGGGCGGTTGGAGTTTTTCCTACGAAGGTCAGGACGGCCCGCCTGCGACCATGGAACTCGTCATGGATGAGTCTGGTGCCGTGACCGGAACGCTCTCGTTCACCACGCCCGATGGAACTCCTGTGAGCAGTGCGGTGGAAGGCAACGTGAGAGGGGCCGATTTCAGCTTGCATGTGGACCTCGATATCTCGGGCTGGTCCGCAAAGCTGAGCATTGAGGGCCAGGTCGACGGCGACGAGATATCGGGCGACGCCACCTGGAAATACTCCGGCGGCGAGGACTCCGAGGCCTTCGACGGCAAGCGCTTGCCCGAAGACGACAAGCCCGAAGACAACAAGAGCGTGCGCTGATGCACACACCCCAAGCAAACACTCGACCCATGCTGCAACGAGTCGCAAGGACCGCTGGCCTGTGCCTTTCTCTCGCCCTCCTTGTCGGAGCGCCGCTGCTCGCGGCACGAACCCACGAGCATCCCTTTGAGACCGATGCCGAGCGCGTTCCCACCCTGCGCACAGGCGGCTCCTGCGTCATCCGCGGAGCCACAATCCATTCGGCGGTGGGCCCGGCCGTCTTGGGCGATGTGCTCGTGATCGAGGGCAAGATCAGCGCCATCGGTGAGGTCGAGGCTCCTGAGGGCCTGGTGGAGATCGACGGGCTGGGCAAACACCTCGCACCCGGCGTGGTGGATTGCCACTCGCACATGGCCATCGAGCGCGGCATCAACGAAGGCAGCGTTTCGATCACGGCCGAGGTGGATATTTCCGACTCGGTCAACCCCGACGACCTGACTATCTACCGCGCCCTGGCTGGCGGTGTGACCACCGTGCGGTTGTTGCACGGCTCGGCCAATCCAATCGGCGGTCGCCACGAAGTGCTCAAGTTGAAGTGGAAGCGCAGCGCCGACGAGTTGCGCTTTCCCGGCGCACCCGAGGGCATCAAGTTCGCCCTGGGCGAGAATGTCAAGCGCCCTGGCGCCTCCGGGCGCGGGCGCTTTCCTGCCACGCGCATGGGCACCGCGGCTGTCTACGAGCGCGCCTTTACGAGAGCCCAGGAGTACGCCGCCGAGTGGAGCGCCCACGAGGCGGCCCTGGTGGCTGGCGAAAACCCTCTGGCACCGCGGCGTGACCTGCGGCTCGAGTCTCTGGCTGGGATTTTGTCCGGCGACATCATCGTGCATTGCCATTGCTATCGCGCCGACGGCATTCTGATGATCCTCGATGTGGCCCGGCGTTTTGGGTTCACCGTGGGCACTCTGCAACATGTGCTAGAGGGCTACAAGGTGGCCCATGAGATGGCAGCAGCGGGCACTGGAGGTTCGACCTTTGGCGACTGGTGGTCGTACAAGATCGAGGCCTACGACGCGATCCCCCAGAACGCGTACATGCTCGATCGCGCCGGCGTGCTCTCGTCGGTGAACTCCGATTCCGACGAGATGGTGCGACGGCTGTACGGCGAGGCCGCCAAGAGTGTGCGCTACGCAAACATGGACCCCGTGCGCGCCTTGGCCCTGGTGACGATCAATCCGGCGCTGCAACTCGGCATCGGTGACCGCGTGGGTTCGATCGAAGTCGGCAAGGACGCGGACCTGACCCTCCTGACCCGTGCACCCCTGTCATCCCTCGGGCGCGTGGAGTGGACCATGGTGGACGGCGAAATCGAATTCGAACGCCGCGATAGTTTTGGTTTCGACGCCGAACCCTTGAGCGGAAGTGAGGTGAGCGCAGAGCCCTTCGAGGAGCTCCACTGGGACGCCGAGGGCGGTCCCATGATTGCCATCCAGGGTGCCACGATTCACACAGTCTCGGGCCCAACGATCCAGAACGGCACGATCCTGTTCCAGGGCGGCCGCATCCTGCGCGTGGACAGCAACCCGGAATTGCCCCTCACGGCGCGGGTCATCCCGGCCGAGGGCCTGCACATCTGGCCCGGCGTGATTGCCCTCAACACGGCCCTGGGACTGCGGGAGATCGCCGCCATCGACATGACTGTCGACACCCGCGAGATCGGCGGCAATCAGCCCGACCTGGCGGTCTTGAAGTCCATCAACGCCGAGTCGGCGCACATCGGCGTGACCCGCTACAACGGCATCACCCGTGCCCAGGTCGCGCCCCAAGGCGGGGGACCGATCATGGGCCAATCAGCGGTGATCGACCTCGATGGAGACAACTGGCGCGAGCTCGCCACCATCGAGCTCGACATGTTGCACATCTCATTTCCGCGCACTTCGAACACGGCCAAGAAGAAGGAGATGCCCGAGGAGGCCGAGGAGCTCTCCCTGTGGTTCGAGAAGGCGCGTAGCTACGGCCAGCTAGAGGTCTCCGCTCGCGAGGGTGGTTTGCAGCCCCGGGATTTTGATGCGCGCCTGGCGGCCCTTGCGCCCTATGCCCTGGGAGAAAAGCGCGTCGCCCTGCATGCGAACAACGCCCAGACGATTCTCTTCGCTTTGCAGTTTGCCAAGGAAGAGGGCCTGGACGCCGTGCTGTTTGGTGTGCGCGAGGGTTGGAAGGTGGCCGATGCCATCACCGCCTCGGGAGTCGCGGTTGTGGTGGGGCCTGTCCTGGCGTTGCCCTTGTCGGAGTTCGACCCCTATGACGCGAGCTTTGCCAACGCGGCGGTACTCTTTGCGGCCGGTGTGCAGCTTGCGATTCAGACCGATGACCAGGAGAACCCGCGCAATGTGGCCTTTCACGCGGCCATGGCCAGCTCCTTCGGCTTGCCCCACTCCGAAGCGGTGCGCGCCATCACCCTGGGCGCAGCCGAGGTCCTGGGCCTCGACGACCGCCTGGGTAGTCTGGAGCCCGGCAAGATCGCCGACCTGGTCGTGACCGACGGCGATTTGCTGGAGATCACCAGTCGGGTCGAATACCTCTTCATCGACGGCGTGCAGAGCTCGCTCACGAACCGGCAGACGGAATTTTTCAGAAAGTACTCCAAGCGGCTCAAACGACAGGAAGAGGCTGCCGGACGCTAACCGGGGATCGCTTGACCAACGCACATTGGTCCGCTCGACTACGGGTATGGGGGTCGCGCACATTGTGACCCATAGGACATAGGATGGAGGGCAGCCCTGGAACTCCAGCCCGAGCAAGTCGCCCGACCAAGCAAGCCTGCGAGCAAGCGGCGCGCAAAAAAAAGGGCTCGCCAGCCGCGGCACGCCCCATACGGGGCCTTTCAAGCCATACAGACAAACATGAAGATCGCCAACATCATGACCGAAGACATCGTCTCGGTCGGGTCCCAATGTTCCCTCGATGAAGCCATCGGCCTGTTCGAATCCAGCCAGCTCCGCCACCTGCCCGTGGTGGACTCGGGACGCCTGGCGGGGATGCTCTCGGATCGTGACATCGCACTGACCACGGGCTGGATTTTGGCCGCCTATCAGCAGGATGATGAGGGCACGGGACCAAACACGGTGGACCAGATCATGCGCACAGATGTGAAGACTCTCGGCCCCGAGGCCTCGATTTCCGATGCCTCAGCGGTCATCCTCGACAACCGAGTGGGAGCTGTTCCGGTGATGCAGTCCGGGGAGATCATCGGGATCCTCACCACCACCGATCTCTTGCGTGCCTCCCACGGAGCCGACTCGGATGCCGACTGGTGCGTACCCGACGGCATGCTGGTGGGTGCGTCGATGACGACTGAGGTCTGCACGGCGAACCCCGAGATGATGATGGAGGACGCCATCGACCTCTGCCAGGAGCACTCCATGCGGCACCTGCCGATTCTGGAGCAGGGCGCCCTGGTGGGCATGATCTCCGACCGCGACCTGCGCTTTGGCTTGGGGCAGGAGATCGTCTCCGACATTCGAGCCCAGGAAGAGGGCCGCATGGAGATCCCGCGCACGCAGGTTTCGGCCCTGATGAGCGCCGATGTAATCACCATCGGTGCCGACAGGACCCTGGAACACGCGGCCGAGACCATGCTGGAGCACGGTTTCAGCGCCCTGCCGGTGGTGCGCAAGGGCGAATTGGTGGGGATCCTCACCAACACGGACATCCTGCGCAGCTGCAGTTGAGGCAGGCCGGGGCAAACCCTCACCCTGATCGGGGCTGCCCCGAGGCGGAGACTGTCGCAAGGGGGGGGGCAACCCGCCTGCAAGGCCAGGCGAGTATGGCCAGCCTGGTAAAGAAATTGCAATCAGGGGCAGCGGACGCCACTTCGCCCCTGGCGAGATCTGCGTTTGGGGCTAAGGTGGATGGCCGAAAACACTGCCGCTATCCCCTCTTTCGACCCTCCGGAGTCCCCGTTCTCCGGGCCAATGCCATGCAAGTCGCTCAAATCATGGCCACCGATGTGGCCACTCTTTCTCCCGATGACACCCTCGACCGAGCGCTCGAGCTTTTCGAGGGTGGCGAGCTCGGACACCTCGTTGTGCTCTGGCGGGGGGGCCTTTTCGGCCTGCTCTCCGAGCGCGAAGTGGCCCGTGCCACGGGCTGGAAGACTGCCCAGGAACGCCGGAACCTGGGCATTGACAGCCCCCTTCTTGTGCGCGAACTCGTACGCGAGCGAGCGGTGACCCTAACCCCCGAGCACCCGGTCGAGGCCGCCGCATCGATGATGGTGGGCAAGCGCGTGGGGGCTATCCCGATTCTTCAGGGCAGCCTCTTTGTGGGCCTCGTCACCACCCGCGATCTGCTGGCCGCTTTTCGAAAGCGCAACCCCGCCGCCGAGTGGGGTGTGGCCGAGGACTCTAAGGTCTCAGACTACATGCGCGCCACAGTTACTGCACGCCCGGAGCAGCCCGCCACCGAGGCAGCCAGCCTGTGCTTGCAGGAGTCCCAGCGCTTCTTGCCCGTGACCTCCCAAGAGAAGGTCGTGGGGATCGTCTCCGAGCACGACCTGCGCCGCGCTTTCGAGGGCCAGGAACCCGAGCCCGTCTCGGGGGTGATGGCGACCAACTTGGTCACGATCAGTCCCGAGGAAGGTCTGGCGAAGGCCGCGGACTCGATGCTCAAACACGATGTGGGAGCCTTGCCAGTTGTGCGCGAGAACTCCTTTGTGGGCCTTCTCACCGAGGATGACATCATTCAGCATTGCACCTCGCGGCCCAGAGCCCAGGGGTAGCGCGGGTGAGATCCCGGGCGAGACAGGCCGAGCCACATCGGCTCTTTGCACGTGGCCGGGCTAGTCACCGGATCTTCCGAACTGCTTGACGGCCTCGATGTGTTATCCCAGGACCCATGAAGAAGCAAATCGAAGTCGATTGCCCGTGCTGCGAGTCGCGCCTCTCGATCGATGTCCTGACCCAGCGAGTGACTCGGGCCATAGCGCGCGCCGAATTGGACGAACTCGGCCAGCCCAAACAAGACGGAAAGCGTTGGGAGCGCGCCGCCGAACGCGTGGCGGATCGGGTGGAAAGTGCGCCGGACAAGCTCGATTCAGCCCTTGATGCCGAGCGCAACAAGTCCTCGCGCTACGACGAGCTGTTCGACGATGCTTGCAAAAAAGCTCGCAAGAAGGTCCAGGACCGAGAAGACGAGGGCGACTTTCCGGACTAAGCGCGAGAACAGCAACGAAACCGATCACGGCTTGCCGCATGGGGGACCGAGCTTGCTATAAGTTTGCCCCCCAACTTTTTCACCCCCTTACCATGACGGACAGCCGCTACCAAGCCATCAAGGCTTACAAGAACGAAAAATTCATGAACAGCACCGATGCGCGGGCTCTGCGCATCCTGGCCGAGTACCTCGAACCGGCTTCTCGCTTTCGCGAATTTCATGTGCGCGACACGATTGTGTTCTTCGGTTCGGCGCGAATTCCATCGCGGGAGATCGCCGAGGGACTTCTGCGCGAGGCGGAGGCTGGCAAGGGCGATCTCACTGTGGAGCTGGCCCAAAAGAAGCTCCACATGTCTCGCTACTACGAGGCCACCCGCGAGCTGACTCGACGCCTGACCGAATGGTCCAAGAGCCTCGAGGGCACCGAACGCCGCTTTGTCGCCTGTTCGGGCGGCGGCCCGGGAATCATGGAAGCCGCCAACCGCGGCGCGAGCGAGGCCAAGGGAGAGAACATCGGCCTGAACATCTCCTTGCCCTTCGAGCAGAACGACAACCCCTACATCACTCACCGCCTATCGTTTGAGTTCCACTACTTCTTTATGCGCAAGTTCTGGTTCAGCTACCTCGCCAAGGCCCTGGTGGTGATGCCGGGTGGCTTTGGAACCCTTGATGAGTTCATGGAGGTCGTTACCCTCGTTCAGACCCTGAAGATCAAGAAGCGCCTGCCGATCGTGCTGTTCGGAACGGAGTACTGGGATCGTGTGATCGACTTTGAACCCATGATCGAGTTCGGAACCATCAGTCCCGAGGATGTGGATTTGTTCTACCGCACAGATTCCGTGGATGACGCCTACAGCTACCTCGTCCGAGAACTCACGGAGCACTTTCTCTAGGCTCCTCATGAAGCACCCAGCCGGGCACTCTCTGGGGCTCTCCTCGGGGCAATCAGGGCTCGCTCTAGCGGGCAGAATCCTTGTCTGTTGCAACCAAATCCCAGAGCGACTCGAGAGGGCAGCCCTCGGCCTGGATGGCAGTCCAAACGGCGATTGAGGACCAAGTTGGAAAAAATTTCCTCCTGTTTTTGACTCTGGACGGCCCTTCACTGCGGAGCACACCCCGGACTGACTCAAGCCCTCGGGCCGCAGACGCCGATCTTTACCTCCGAGCCCCTCTTCAAGCCCGCCACGGAGCCAAAGACAGCCCTGACCCCCATGCCCCAAATTCCCATCGCTAACTTCACCGGCAACATCGACAGCCTGTTCTCCCAAGAGGAGCTCCAGCGCTTGATGCAGTCGGAGTGCGAGCGCGCAACCCGTTACGGATATCCCGTCACGGCCATCATGGTTGCCGTCGACCGCATCGATCAGCTTGGCGACCTTTACGGCACCGAGTCTCGAGACGCCATCATGGGCGAAGTGAGTGCCCTCCTGCGCAAGAGCACCCGCGAGAGCGACTACCTTGGCTGCATGGTGGGAAACCATTTCTTCGCGATCTTCCCCCACACGCCTGGTAGTGATGGGTTGCCCCTGGCGGAGCGCCTCCTGGAAGGGGCGACGAATCTCCTGTTTGACAGTGGAGCGGCCAATGTCCTGGTGACCCTTTCCCTGGGGCTCTCATTTCGCACCGCCGATGAGAGCGTTGATATGCTCGAACTCCAGACCGAAGTGAATTCGGCCATGGGCCTCGCCAGTGCATCTGGCGGCAATCGCGTCGTTCGCTATGCGGCCAGCTTGGGAAGCAAGGGCAATGCAGCCTTGGATGCAGCGCCTGACCTGGAGGAGCTTGGTGAGAACCTTGGCCTCTTGCTGAACCAGAAGGTCGCCGGGATTTTTGAGTCCATGGGCCAGGAACCGCCCGACTTTGGCGGCAACGAGCACGAAGTCCTCGCCCTCGCCGTAGAGAAGATGGAGGCCTCGCACTCGAAAATGCGCCAGGACCATGCCGACCGTGTGGAGCAGCTCGAGCGCCGACTGGCCAAGATGTCCGAGTCCCTCGAGATCACCGAAGAAGAGCTGCAGCGCGTGCTGGCCACAAGGAATGTGGATTCCGGCATCGCTTCGATCTACCGTACGGTCCAGGGCCTTTCCGATGTTGAAGGCAACTTGGCGCTCAAGAAGGAAATGATGGCTGCGATCTTCGAAGCCAACCTGGAACTCAAGAACAAGGCGCCCCAACAAGGGGAGCAACCCTCCTAGCCCGGCCTATTCGCCCTACAGAGGAGACGAGCCACATGCCCGCAAAATCCCAAAGCTCGGATGACAGAAAGACCGATGGCGGAGTGCTGTATGTTGGCATCGATTTGGGCACATCCCGCACTTCGATCGCCGCCAGCAATGGCGTGCGTGCGACCTTTCCGTCCTTCGTGGGCTACCCCAAGGATGTCATCAGTCGCAAGCTGCTGAAGGTGGACAAGCTGTTCGGCGAAGAGGCGATCTCAAAGCGTCTCTCGGTCGACCTCTACCGACCGCTAGAACACGGTGTGCTGAAATGCGGCCAGGGCAACGACAAGGACGCCAACCAACGCGCTGCCCAGGACCTCCTAACCGAAGCCGTGCGGCGAGCAAATCCGAGCCCAGGCGAGCTCGTGTACGCTGTGATCGGCGCGCCAGCGCAGGCCAGCATCAAGAGCAAGAACACCATCCTCGAGGTGGCCCGCGAGTCGGTGGACTCGGTCATGCTGTGCTCCGAGCCCTTCGCCGTGGCCTACGGCCAGGACCTGCTCGCGGATGTGCTAGTGATCGACATCGGTGCGGGAACCGTCGACCTGTGCCGCATGCACGGCACAATGCCCGAAGAGAGCGATCAGTTGACCCTCGAGACAGCCGGCGATTTCGTGGACAGCGAATTCGAGCGCCTGATCCAGGCCAGTCATCCCGAAGCCCAGTTCACCATCAACATGGTGCGCGGCATCAAGGAAAAGCACTCGACCGTGGCCGAGACCATTGCGCCTATCGAGGTGCAGTTGCCCGTGCAAGGCAAGCCCACGGCGTTTGACTTGACCCGCGAACTCAAGGAGGCCTGCCAGGCCATCGTGCCGCCCATCGTCGAAGGCCTCGGTCGTTTGATCGCCACCTTCGATCCCGAATTTCAAGAACGCTTGAAGGGTCGCGTGTTGCTCGCTGGCGGTGGCAGCCAGATCAAGGCCCTCGACATCGCGATCGAAGCCGAAATGCGCCGCACCCTCGGTGGTGGGCGCGTTACGCGCATCGAAGAGCCGATGTACGGTGGAGCCAACGGGGCGCTGAAGATCGCCCACGACATGCCCGAGGAGTACTGGGAGAACCTGAAGTAGGCTTCTGCGTGCTGGGAATCACACGCCAAGGCGCGTCCGCCCGAAACGGCTAGCGCGCCGCATTCGTGGGTGCTTCAGTCGCCGCCCACATAGCCCAGGCCCGAGAGACCGGCCAGGGCGTCCTCGGCTCCCAAGCTGGCGGCCTTGTCGCCCACGATCTTGATCATGGTGGGCCACTTTTCGTCCTCAGGAAAGGCCGCAGCTCCCGCTTGCAAGATGGCCACGGCCGAGCCGATGGTCGCCTTGGCGGCATCGCTGTCGGCTTTCGTCTGAGCAGAGGCCGCTGTCACCAAATCGCTGACGAGCATGCGGTAGTCCCCCGGTTGCAGGCTTGTGCTCGAGCCGAGGGCCAGGAAGTCGGCCTGGGCTCCCATCGGATCGAGGAAACAGCGCGCGCGCAGTTGGCCGAGCTTGGCTTCGAGGTAGCGCTGGTCCGTGGGTTGTAGGGCTTTGAGAGCTGTGTCGAATTCCGCCAGAGCGGCTGCTGCTTGGCCCTTGTTGAGGGCCGTGTAGCCAGCGTCCACGGCGGCGTCCGGGTCGGAGGAGGGACCGCAGGCGGGGAGGGCGAGAAGCAGGCCAAGGAGCAGGTTCAAGGGCAGTCGCATGGAAATCGGAGGCAGGGGAGAGACAGGGGGAGAGGAGGGTACTTGGGGCCGAGTCTACCCCTTTCCTTGGCCTGGCAGGCCCCTCCGACCGGCAAGCAGGCCCCCCGACTCGTTCTCGGGATAACCCGAGTTTTTGGCCAGCCAAGGCGGTTTTCTCTAAAGGACACCCCTATGGCACTCCGATTAGGCTACAATCAGAGTGTTATAGGGGTGTCGTGGGAGCCTTCCCGGGCACCCTTCACCGCTTCCCCCCTCCCAGACACCTTCCCCCTCCCACACACAGAGAGACCGCCGTGCGAGAGAGCAAAGTCACCGTCAAGATCCCCCGACCGCTGTATCGCAAGATCCAGCAAGTGGTCGAGGGCTCAGGTTTCAACTCCCCGACAGACTTCGTCGTCTATGTCCTGCGCGATCTGATGGGCGAGGCGGAAGTGACCCAAGCCAGCGAGTTCAACCAAGACGAACTCGACGACATCAAGCGCAAGCTCAAAAACCTCGGCTACCTGTAGCCCAACCTGCAAGACCCAATGACTGCCACCACCGCATTCACATCACCCATCCACGGCGGCCTGTCCGCTCCCGTCAACTGCATCGCAACGGAATCCGGTGCCGATTGGGCCAGCCTGCCCAAGATCGATGTCAACGAGACCGATCTCACCACACTGCACCGCATCGCTGACGGAACTCTCAGTCCGCTCACCGGCCCCATGAACCAGGCCGATTATGAGACCACCCTCGAGCGCGCCGCCATCGAACGCGACGGCAAACTGTGGGCCTGGGGTATCCCGACCATTCTGCCCGTGACCGACGCCGAAGCCAGCGCCGCCAGCGTTGGCGAGCGCGTGGGGCTGTACTCCGACGGCAAACTCGTCGGCGTCTTGAGCGTGACCTCGATCTACGACTGGGACAAGGCGCAGTTCATTAAAGGCGTCTATGGCACCGAGCGCACGGACCACCCCGGCGCCGACCTCTGGCTGGGCGACGAGCGCACAAAGATCCTCGGTGGCGAGATCGAGCTGTTGGCTTTTGAAGACAAACGCAGCTTCGCTGGCCGTGTCATGGACCCCAGCCAGACCCGCGCCCTCGTCGAGGAAAACGGCTACGAGCAGTCGATCGCCTTTCAGACCCGCAACCCGCTGCACCGCGCCCACGAGTACGCTTTGGTCTACGGCGCCGAGACGATTCTGCGCGAGACCGGCAAGAAGACCGGCGTCATGCTGAACCCCTTGGTGGGCCAGCTCAAGGGCGACGATGTGCCCGCCGCCACGCGCATGGACACCTACGAGAAACTGATCGAGGGCAAGTTCCTCGGACAGGGCGACATGGACGAAGAGCTGTGGCAGTCGAAGGGGCAGGACCTCAACGAGAACCTGCACCTCGTCGGGCTCGACATGCGCATGTACTACGGTGGCCCCCGCGAGGCCGTGATGCACGCCATCTACCGTCAGAACCTGGGTTTCACCCACTTCATCATTGGCCGCAAGCACGCTGACGCACCTTTCAAGGACGGCACCGCGATCTGGGGTGACTTCGATGCTCAGGAGATCTTCGACAAGCTCGAAGGCGCCCTGGCGATCCAGACCGTTAATGTCGGCTTCGCGGCCTACTTCGAGGAGATCGGCCGCGTGGGTCTGATGAGCGAGAACAAGGACAACACCTCGGTCTTCATCTCCGGCACCAAGGTGCGCGAGGTCCTGACCAACGGTGAGTTGCCCGACGAGCGCATCATGCGGCCCTCCACGGCCGAGGTGCTGGTCGCGTTCTACAAGCAAAAGGGCTCCTGAAGCCCGCTTCTCCATTCCTTCCTAGCGCCACGAGATTCCAATGGGCCTCTTCGACATGTTCAAAAAGCCGGCGCCCGCGCCGGCCAGGAAGCTCCCTCCTCGTCCGTTGAGTCGGCGAGGCGGGCTGCCTCCTCATCCCGAGCCTCAAGCGGACAACAACTTCATCATCGTGATCCTTGATTCGTGTCGCTACGACTCGTTCATGCAGGCCGATACGAAGATCATTACCAAGCTCTCGGGGGGCAAGGTGGAGAAGCGATACAGCTACGCTGCCTGGACCGCGCCCTCGCACTACAACTTGTTGACGGGGCTTCTGCCCCACACGAGCCCCGAGAATGTGTACGCGTCGGAGTACTACAAAGAAGACTTCTTCAACTACAACGACCGCCTCGGCGCCAAGGGCATCGAGTTCGCCAAGATGGTTCCGGGGCTTTGGTTTCCAGAGCTCTTGCGCAATCAGTTGGGCTACAAGACCCACGCCCGGGTTTCACTGCCCGTCTTGAACCCCAAGACGGGCATCAACCGGGCTTTTGACAGCTATGAGTTGATGGACAGCCACAACGACATGGCGGCCATGTTGCCCACCATGACCTTCGACAGCGATAGGCCATCGTTCTACATGCTGAATGTGGGCGAGACACACTACCCCTATGCCAAGCCGAACGAGGACTCGTCCATGTGGCCGCGCATTAGCGGCGTGAACGGTGTCTTCCGCAAGATGGGCGAACAACTTGACAAGGACGACCCGAACTTCAAGGAAGAGTTCCAGTTCTTCGATCAGGACAAGCTCGACGAACTACGCGAGCGCCAGATCGACACCGTGCGCTACCTCGACGGCGTCTTTGAACAGCTCTATGACACCGTTCCGGCCAACACGCACATCATCGTGACGGCTGACCACGGCGAACTCTTTGGCGAATCTGGCTATTTCGGGCACGGCCCGATCATGCACGAGAAGTGTTTCGAGGTGCCCTACTTCGAAGGCAAGATTCGCTGACCGATCACATTCTCTGAGTAAGCAGAGACTCGAAAACACACCTACCCCTGACCCCTGAACGATTTTTAGTAAGATGTCCAACAAAGGCTTCACCCTCTGGTTCACCGGCCTCTCCGGCTCTGGCAAGAGCACCCTGGCTGAGTACCTGACCCCGATCCTCAAAGAGCGCGGCTGTAAAGTTGAAGTGCTCGACGGCGACGAAGTTCGCGAGAACCTGTCCAAGGGCCTCGGCTTCTCGAAAGAGGACCGCGACACCAACATTCGCCGCATTGGCTATGTGGCCAACCTGCTCTCGCGCAACGGTTGCGCTGCGGTCACCGCGGCCATCTCGCCCTACGCCGCCGTGCGCAATGAGATCCGCGACTTGACCACGGCGGCTTTCATTGAGGTCTACGTCTACGCGCCTCTCGAGTGCGTCGAAGAGCGCGACACCAAGGGCCTCTACAAGAAGGCCCGCTCCGGTGAGATCAAGAATTTCACCGGCATCAGCGACCCCTATGAGGGCCCCGAGGATCCCGAGGTCCGTGTGGACACCTCCAAGGAGACCATCGAGGAATCAGGTCAGAAGATCCTCGACTACCTCTCGGAGAAGGAACTGATCTAACCCGGACCAGCCCCGGCCCTGGCTGATAGCGGCCTCCGGCTTGGGATCGGCTCGAATCTGGCGTCCCCGGGACCCGAGCGACTATTGAGGTCGCGGGTCCCGGGGACGCTTCTTTCTGTTTCGTGGGGCCACCTCGCCCCTCACTTGGCACTCTTCCAGGCCGTATACTTCCCGCCCGGGAGCCAGCCCCGGGGAGGCCCTGCCAGGGCTCCAGAAAGCCGTCTGCGTGGACGACAACTGCCCGACCAACGCCCCCTGCCCGACCTCCCTGGTGCGCTTCCGAGGCCACGAAGTGCCCCCCCCGTCCGTTCTCGACGATCCCGCCTTCCTTGACGATCCCGCTGTTCATGACGACCCCGCACCTCCGTATCCGCCGCCTAGCCCTGGCGGCCATGGTCCTGGGCGGCCTCTGCCAGCCGGCCCTGGCCTACATCGGCCCCGGAGCCGGCATTGCGGCCGCCGGCTCGGTGATGGTGCTGGTGGGCACTTTTCTCCTGGCGGCGGGCATCGTACTGATCTGGCCCATCAAGGCCGTGATTCGCATATTCACCCTGTGGGGCAAGAACAAGGCGCGGGTCAAGCGCGTGATCGTCGTCGGCCTCGACGGCCTCGATCCGGGCCTGGCGCGCAAGTACATGGACGAGGGGCGCATGCCGAATTTCGTCAAGCTGGCCGCAGAGGGACATTTCTCGCCCCTCGCCACCGCCTGCCCGTCGATATCTCCGGTGGCCTGGTCGAGCTACGCCACCGGCGTTGATGCATCCCGGCACAATATCTATGACTTTCTCACCCGCGATCCATGCTCGTACCTGCCAGTGCTCTCCTCGGCCGAGACCGGCACCCAGCCCCGCGAGCTGAACCTGGGTTTCACCAAGCTACCCTTCGGCTCGAAGGCCTATTACCGCATTCTGCAAAAGAGCCAGCCCTTCTGGAAGCTGCTCGGCGAGAACCACATCTGGTCCTCGATCGTGCGCGTGCCGATCACCTTTCCACCGCAGAAGTTCAAGAACGGCACCTTGCTCAGCGGCATGTGCGTGCCTGATATTCAGGGCACCCAGGGATCGTTCTCCTTCTATTCCACCAGGCAGCGCCCAAAGGGCCAGCATATCGGTGGCCAGCAGTACACCATCGTGCGCCGCGGCAATCGCGTCGATTCCAAGCTCACCGGGCCTCCTGGCAAGGACGGCAACCGCATGAAGTGCGATTTTAATGTCGTCTTTGATGATGAAAAACGCCGCGCGACTTTCACGGTGGGGGACGAGTCCCACGAGGTGGACTTTCGCGAGTACACACCCTGGATGCGCGTGCCCTTCAAGGGCTTGAGCGGCATCGCCCGGCTCTATGTGCAGGATTGGGAGGGAAGCGAAGTAGGCATCTATGTCACGCCTATCAATATCGATCCCGACAGTCCGGCCATGCCGATCTCGCACCCCTTCGTGTACGCGATCTATCTGGCCAAGCTGTTCGGCCCCTACGCCACCCTGGGTCTGGCGGAGGATACTTGGGCCTTGAACGAGCGGGTGGTGGATGAAGAGGCCTTCTTGAAGCAAGCCTGGCTCATTTTCGAGGAGCGCAAGACGCAACTCTGGGATGTCATTGCCAAGACCAAGAAGGGTTTTGCCACGGTGGTCTTCGATACCAGTGACCGCATCAGTCATATGTTCTACCGCTACCTCGACCCGACCCACCCGGCCAATGTGGGCAAGGACACCGAGGTTCACAAAAATGTGATCCCCGAGATGTACGGCAAGATGGACGACTTCATCGGCGAAGTGCAAGCCAAAATCGGCGCTGACCCCGAGACCGTCTTGATGGTGATTTCAGACCACGGCTTCACAAATTTTCGTCGCGGCGTCAACCTGAACACCTGGTTGCGTGACGAGGGCTACCTCGTGCTCAAGGAAGGCGAAGAAACCTCGCCCGACTACTTTCGCACGGTGGACTGGTCGAAGACCCGCGCTTTCACCCTGGGCCTGACGGGCATCTTCATCAACCGCGTGGGCCGCGAATCCCAGGGCGTTGTGGAGAAGGGCGAACTCGGCAGTATCTGCCGTGAGATCAAGGAGAAGCTTGAGCGGCTTTGTGACCCCGTGGATGGCCAGCGCGTGGTGAAGGAAGCCTTTCTGACCCGCGAACTGCACAGCGGCCCCTACGCGGACGCTGCCCCGGATCTGTTGATCGGCTACAACAGCGGCTTCCGGCACTCGTGGGATTGCGCCACGGGATCGGTCTCCCGGGAGATTTTCAGCGACAACACAAAATCCTGGTCCGGCGACCACTGCGTCGATCCGCGCCTGGTGCCCGGGATTCTGCTCTCGAACCGCAAGGTCGACAAGCCCGATCCCGAGTTGCTCGACATGGCTCCCACCATGCTCGACCTGTTCGGCGTCAAAATCCCGTCCTACATGCAGGGCAAGCCCCTATTTCACATCGACGAGCCGTCCGCGGCCAAGGCCAAGGAGAGAGCTTGATGAAACTCGGCCCCAAGAAACGACAGATCGGTCTGTTCGGCTGGTTCAGCCTGGGGCTGCTTGCCCTGGTGCCCTTCGGTCTCGCGCCGCGCCTAGCGGGCGATGTTGATACTGACAGCCTGGCGGTCAACTTGCCCGCGGCGCCGGTTGGCGCGGCAGCCTCGGCTGCTGCCAGGCGCGTGGTGGTGCTGGGCATCGATGGCATGGATCCCGACATCCTGCGCGAAGCCCTGGAACTCTACCCCGAGCGGCTAAAGAACTTCGCGCGCCTCGCGGCAGAGGGCGGCATCCATCCCCTGGGAACTTCGATTCCGCCTCAAAGCCCGGTGGCCTGGTCGAATTTCATCACCGGCATGAACCCCGGCGGTCACGGGATCTACGACTTCATCCACCGCGATCTCATGACCCGCGAGCCCGTGCCGGGCTCGATCAAGGGCATGGCTGGCAGCCACATCGATTTGTGGGGCCAGTGGAAGTTTCCCATCGGCGGCAGCAGCGAGACCAATCGCAGCGGCGAATCCTTCTGGGTCACTCTTGCAAAGCACGGCATACCCGCCGACATCTGGCGCATGCCGGCCAACTTCCCTGTGGAGCCCGCCGAGGGATTGTCCTTTCCGGGCATGAATACTCCGGCCCTCGATTCGCCCTACGGCACCTACACGATCTTCAGTAGCGACCCGCCCGCCAAGAAGAAAAAGAGTGGTGGTCAATATGTCGAGGTGCGCGAGTTTTCTGGCCGCATTCAGACGGCTATCGAAGGCCCGCCCAACTCATTCAAGCAGGGCGACCCCCACCAAACAGCGCCTCTGACTTTCTGGGTCGATCACGAAAGCCAAGCGGTGGCCATCGATGTGGGCGCAGATGTAGTCGTTCTCGAACCCGGCGAATGGAGCGATTTTGTCACCCTGGAGTTCGAACTGCTGCCCGCCAGTCTGATGAACATGAGCGGCACCGTGCGCTTCTACCTGCGCTCGATCGATCCCGAGTTCGAGCTGTATGCATCGCCTGTCAACATCGACCCTGTCAATCCCGTCAGCCCGGTGTCCGAACCTGTGGCCGCCAGCGCCGAAGTTGTCGAGGCCATTGGCTACTACTACACCCAGGGCATGGCCGAAGAAGTCAACGCCCTCAAGGATGGCGCGCTCAACGACATCGAGTTCATGGATCAAACCAAGCTGATTTACAACCAGCGGGTGCGCATGATGGACTACGCCCTCGACCGTTACCTCGAGAAGGACGGCGGGTTATTCTTCTTCTATTTCAGCACGGTGGATTTGAGCTGCCACATGATGTGGCGTTTCCACGACGAACAACATCCCCAGCACGTCTTCGTAAAGGAAATCGCGCAAGCGGATTCTTCCGAGTGGTCGGGGCGCGACGGTAGCACTTGGAAGGAAGTCGTCTACGACCTCTACATGCTAATGGATCCGGTCCTGGGCCAGTTGCGCGAACGCATCGGCGACGATGCTTGCCTGATGGTCATGAGCGACCACGGCTTTGCGCCCTACCGGCGCAAGTTCAGCCTCAACCGCTGGCTGGTGGAGGAGGGTTACATGACCCTCAAGGCTGGCCGCACGCCTGAGTTGGCCCGAGACGACCCGGACTATGCCCAGGTCTTCATCATGGACGCTGTGGATTGGTCCAAGACAAGCGCCTACGGCATGGGTTTCAATGGCCTCTACCTAAACCTCGCCGGTCGCGAACTCGACAACCCCGACACTGTCGAGGATGAATCGGGCGTCGTCGCTCCCGGCCAGGAAGCCGACGCGCTGCTGGCCGAGTTGAAGAGCAAGCTCGAGGCCCTGCGCGATGACGGAGAGCCTGTGGTGCTCAGCGCCGACCTCGCCAGCGATGTCTACCGCGGCGCGCGCAGCGCCGAGGCGCCAGACATTCAAGTGGGCTTCAATGCAGGCTTTGGCAACTCCGATGCCTCGTCCACCGGACGCATTCCCCACGCGATCATGGCTGATAACCTCGGCGGAACCTTCAATGGCAATCACCTGATGGCGCCCGAAGTGGTGCCCGGTATCCTTCTCACCAACGGCAAGGTCCTGCCCGGGGCGCACGCCCTCGAAGACCTGACCATCGAAATTCTCGAGCAGTACGGTTTGCACGCCGGCGAGGGCCAAGACGGCCATCGCGTGCTCGAGTAACCCTAATTCTTCCCTCACGATCTACCCGGAGACAGACCCATGTTTGGCGGCGGTAACAAAATCAAACTCGACAAGGACCTCATCGAACGCGTCAAGCGCGTGTCGGAGGTCGCTGGTTACGCATCCCACGAGGAGTTCATTACCCATATCATCGAACGCGAATTGGCTGAGTTCGAGGATGGCGATTCGGATGAGGACATCACCGAGAAGTTGCGTGGCCTCGGCTACATCAGCTGAGCAGCGTCTCTGGTAACTGCTGCGATCACCACAAGAGCCTTCCATGAACTCCATCAACCAACTCATCACCACGATCTTCGATGTTCTCCTGACGCCTCTCGAGGCCATGGGGCACGAGGTGGCGTTGATCGTGATGGGGGGTGTTTTTGGTGTGTTGGCCTTGGTGGTCTTCAAGTACATCAGCAGCCAACGCGGGATCAAGCTGGCCAAGGACAAGATCAAGGGCCACATGATCGCCATTCGGCTCTACCAAGATGACCTGGCAGTCGTGGGCGCTTCGGTTTGCAAGGTGCTCCTGCGGAACCTGCAATACATCAGCCTCAACTTTGCACCCTTCCTGCCCCTGGCGATTCCCTTCGTCTTTGTGATCGCACAGATGGTCGTGCGCTACAGCTTCGACCCCCTGCCGGTGGTGGCAGTGGAGGATGTGGACGACATGTTGGCCGGCCAGGGCGTCGAGTTGCATGTCGAGTTCAAGCCGGAGGCGCGAGCCCGTGCCGGCGAACTCAGCTTGGTGCTGCCAGAAGGTCTCCAGGCCCTCTCGCCCTTGGTGCGCATCGAGAGTGGCGGCGTGGCTTTTCAGGAATTTGTCGCTACCAGCGCAGGCGAGTACGCCGTGGAGTTCCGCTTCGAGGACGGAACCAGTTACACCAAGACGGTGGTGGCCGGCGATCTTGCCCCACGCATGATGCAACCCGAGCGCGTCAGCGGTTTCTTCAGCGCATCCTTGTGGCCAGCGGAAGATCGCTTCGATGATGACTGCCCCATCGCCCACATCGCCTTCGTCTACCCCGAACGCGATTGCGGTTGGTTGCCCTTGAGCGGGCCCCTGGGCGTTATGACCTGGTTCGTAGTGGCCTCGATGTTGTTCGCTTTCGCCGTCATCAAACCCCTGGGCGTGCAGATCTAGCCCGGCCAAAACCGACTCCCCCCGTGATCTCAGCCTCCTTGGAGCGCGCGCTAAGGGCCTGCATCGAGGCCCACGAAGGGCAGTTGCGCAAGGCCGCAGATCCTGCGCCCTACGCCGTGCATCCTTTGCACATGGCCCTTCTGCTCGCGCGCTTTGGCGCCTGCGAGGCAGTCGTCGAGGCGGCGCTTTTACACGACACGGTGGAGGACTCCGCGGACTGGACCGCCGAGCGCCTGGCTGCCGAGTTTGGCGACAAGGTGGCGGCCATCGTGGCCGAGCTGACCGAAGACAAGTCCCTTTCCTGGACCGAGCGCAAGGAGCTAGGCATCGAGCATGTGGAGCACATGTCAGCGGACGCCGTGCTCGTCAAGGGCGCCGACAAGCTCCACAACCTCTCCAGTCTGGCTGCAGAGCTGCAGACCGCCGCCGACCCTCAAGAAGTCTGGGCGGACTTCAAGGGTGGTCGCGAAGCCACTCTGGCCATGAGCCAGGCCCTGGTCGAGGCGCTTGCCCCGCGCCTGCCCAAGAACCTCGCCCAGGAGCTGCAAGAGGCCTTCGCGCGAGTCTCAAAGCTCGCGTAGTTGCGCCCCCGTTCCAATCCGGGTTAGAACGGGGGCATGCGGTTGCGTCTTTTCGCCTTGTTCCTGGCTTGGATCGTCCCTCTTGCGGCGGCGGCGCCAGCTCACGCCCAAGGTGGTTACGCCAAACAGCGCTACCCCCAGCACGGCCTCAAGTTTGAGCTTGCCAGGAACTACGAGTGGCTAGCGATCCAGCCCAACGAAGAGTGGGTTGTGTTGCAGTGGATTTACCAAGAGCGCAGCTCGGGTGTCAGCAAGGAGAAGCCGCGCTCGCCGAGTGCCGCGCCTCGGATGCAGGTCGTGCGTATCGATTACCGGGGCGACCCTGGCCCAGCGACCCCCGGAGGTCTCGGCCCGAGCACGCCCAAGGAGCCCGCCGAGGACGAGGGCGAGGAATCGTCCGAGAAGAAGAAGCCCGAACCGCCGGTGCTGCCGATCAATTCCTGGGAGCGCTATCTCGATCAAAAATTGGGTCGCTGGCAAGCGACCGAGATCGGGACTGGCCGAGAGCGTGATGGCTACGAGTCCAGCGAGTACGAATTGCAAGTCAAGAAGGGCCGCTCTTCCATGAAGGGCTGGGCCTATGTTTGGAATAAGTCTCGCACGCGCACCTTCATCGTTCTGGGTTGGTCGATCGACAAGGACTGGAAAGACCAAGGCAAGATCTGGCGTCGCACCGCCGAGAAGATGCGCTTTGCCGAACCCCAGCCCGACCCCGAGGTCGAGAAATTGGAGCGCTACTACAAGCGCAAGCCGAAGTTCAAAGCGCCCGCGTATCGCATCCGTGTACGCGGCAGCCTTGACGGAGACTGGGAAGCCGAAGACACCGAGAACTACATCATCATCCACAACACGCCCGACCAGCCCCTCGTGCGTCGCATCGTGCGTGACATGGAGTCGATTCGAAAGGAGTATGTGAAGCTCTTTCCAGCCGCTAGCGAGATCGAGGCCGTATCCACCGTGCGCATCTGCGCCGACCGTGATGAGTACATGCAGTACGGCGGGCCGAGCGGGTCGGCGGGCTACTGGAATTGGGTCACTGAAGAGCTCGTGCTCTACGACGGCACCAAGCGCGAGAAGGGCAAGAAGACCGACAAGCTCGACACATTCATCGTGCTCTACCACGAGGCCTTTCACCAATACATCCACTATTCAGCGGGCAAACTCAGCCCCCACACATGGTTCAACGAGGGCTACGGCGACTACTTTTCCGGGGCCCTGATCAAAGGCGGCAAGGTCAAACGCATCCTGCCCAATCGCTGGCGCCTGAAAACCATTCAAAACGCCATCAGACGCAACCGGCACACGCGGTGGGGAGAGATCATCGAGTACGAGAAGCCTCAGTACTACAACCGCGCCAAGGTCGGGCAGAACTACGCGCAGGGTTGGTCGATGGTCTATTTCCTGAACAAGTCGAAGATGGTGATAAACCACCCCAAGTGGTCGCTGATCTTGCCCACCTACTTTGATGTCTTGAAGGCCAGTTGGATCACCGAGCTAGCAAAGCTCGTAGCCGACGGCATGCAGGACGACCGTGAGGAACGCGCCAAAGGGCAACTCGCAGCCCGTCAGTCTGCCCACGCGGCTGCCTTTGAAGGCGTGGACCTTGCTGAGCTGGAGGCGGTCTGGGCCAAGTTCGTGTGTGAAATCAAATTGTGAGCCAGCCCCCATGACTCCGAAGCCGGAGGTCATCGTGGTGGGTTGCGGAGGTGTGGGCAGCGCCGCTTTGATGCATCTTGCCCGGGCGGGTGTGCCCGTCCTGGGCCTTGACCGCTTCGCTGCCGGCCACGACCACGGCAGCTCTCATGGCGAAACACGCATCATCCGCATGTCGTACTTTGAGCACCCCGACTATGTGCCGCTTCTGCAACGCTCCTTTGAACTTTGGGAACAGTTGGAACTCTCGTGCGGCCAACCCCTGTACCACGAGACCGGGCTCTTGCAGGTGGGCCCGCCCGATGGGGTTGTGGTGCCGGGAGTCAAGCGAAGTGCAGCCGAACACGGCCTCGCGGTGGAGCAGCTCGGGCCGCTGGACCTGGCGGAACGCTTTCGGGGCTTTCAAATTCCCGCCGGGCACGAAGCCCTTTTTGAGGCGCGTGCCGGCGTCCTGTGCGTAGAGGATTGCGTGGCTGCGCACCTGCGGGTGGCTGTCGCTGCCGGTGCCGATCTCCGTCATGAAGTCCGTGTCGAGAGCATCGAGCCCTGCAAGCGAGGCGTGAAGATCACCACCGACGCCGGCGACTTCGAGGCTGCGAGGGCGGTGATTTGCGCTGGCGCCTGGGCTGGAGAGCTGTTGGCTTCGCTTTCCTTGCCCCTCGAAGTTCTGCGCAAGTCACTTTTCTGGTACGCGGGAGCCGACGAGGTCTACCGCGCCGATTGCGGCGCGCCGGCTTTCTTCTTCGAGACTGAAGCGGGCATGTTCTACGGCTTTCCGGCCTTCGAAGCAGGCGAGATCAAGGTGGCCGAGCACACGGGCGGCACGCTGCTCACGGATCCCCTCGACCTTGAACACGGTGTCTTGCCCGCCGAAGCGGAACGCATGGAAACTTTCCTCGCAGGACACTTGCCCGCCGTCGCCACGCCCCACGCGCGCCACGCAACCTGCCTCTACACCAAGACTCCCGATGAGCACTTCATCGTTGACCGCGTACCGGACGCTCCGCAGATAGCCTTCGCGGCAGGCCTCTCGGGCCACGGCTTCAAGTTCGCCTCGGCCCTCGGAGAACAGCTCTGCGACCTAACCCTGGGCCGCGAGGGGCGAAGCGAGGCGGCCTTCCTTTCCTTGGAGCGCTTTCACTAGCAGCTTAGAGGCCTTCCGCTCAGTCTTCGAGGGCGCCGCAGCCTGAGAGCGCCTCGAGCACGCGCTCGCGCCAACTCGGGCGACAGATGACCAATTCGTGGTTGACGGGATCCGCCTGGTTGTAGCGGTGTTCGTCGCCGGCGAGTTTGCAAACGGTCCAGCCCATGGCGCGGGCAATCGTTTCCGGGGCGCAGGTGTCCCACTCCTTGAGACCGACCTTGTGCACATACAAATCAGCTTGGCCCAACAGCAACAGGCTGACCTTGTTGCCCACCGAACCGGCGCGCACCAGTTCACCGTCGCCCATCAAGCTGTGAAAGCTCTCCATCCAGGGCGGCGTGTGGCTGCGGCTGCAAGCGATGCGCGGCGGGTCTTCCGAATCACTGCTGCCCCGCAAGAGTTCTGCGTCGCCTTCGACGCCGCCGCGCCGTTCGCCATCGATGTCCACAGCCCACAGGGTCTTGCCTTGCGCGGGCAGGTCTACTGCGGCGAGGGCACAGCGGCCGCCCACGGTCAAGGCCACATGCACGGCCCAATCGTCGCGCATCTGGCTGTACTCGCGGGTTCCATCGAGGGGGTCGATGATCCAAGCGCGTTCCTTTGAAAGCCGCTCGGCCGAATCGCGGGTCTCCTCGGAGAGCACGCCGTCTTCGGGGTAGCGGCCTAGCAGCGCACCCTGCACAAAACCGTCGGCCGCCTGGTCACCGATGTCGGCCAGGGTCCTTTTCTCCCAGCGTTCGGTGGCGCGCAGATCGAGAACTCGGCGCCCGGCGCTACGGGCGATTTGAATCGCGAACTCAAGGTCGCGGGCGATGGTCACGGAGCTGAGGGCGGGTTCCATGTAGCCCATGGTATGCACCAGAGCCCGCTGGAGAAAGGCTGGCTGTCGCCCCCTAACTCGTCAGCTTGCCCTTGGGGCCGCTCCAACTTGAGAAACCGCCAGCCAAATTCCAGAGGCCATCAAAACCTTGTTCGGTGAGGTACTCACAGGCCGCCGCCGAGCGCATGCCAGCAGCGCAGTAGATCAGCATCGGAGCCTGGTCGCGGGTGAGTTCACCCACGCGCTCGGGCAATTCGTCCACCGGGATCCACTGCGCGCCGGGGATGACACCCGCGGCGACTTCGTCAGCGCGGCGCACATCGAGCAGGCGTACACCGTCCGCCACCATTGTTTCTCCCGCCCGAGGCGAGACATCGGTCCAGGCCCGGCCCTCGCGAATCTGTTCGGGGTCGAGGGCCTCGCCAGCGGCAAGGCGGGCCAGAAAGCGCCGGTTGAGATCGATCTCCTGGGCCGCATGGGTCGCGTCCGGAGGATTCGCGCCCGGAGTCACCGAGCGCAGGCTGGCGAGTTCGTCTTGAAGCTTCGAGAGGCGGGCGCGCATGTTCCAGGCGCTGATCAGGGCCAAGATGGCGAGGGCGAAAGCGATGGTTTCCATGGGGCAGAGTATAGGGGCAACCTTCCGTGCGCGGAATAGTCGCCAGGCACGGGACGGGTCCCTCGGCGCGCTCCAGCGAGTCGACCCTGGCCCGTTTGCATGAATCATCCGGGCTAGTGGTGTGCGCGTGAACCATCCGTTCCTGGCCGAGATCTACGCGCTTGAGAAGGTCATGCTCGAGGAGACGCAAACGAAGAAAACTGCCCTCGTCACCACCGGCGAACTGTTTGTCGATTCGGTGCTGGACTCCTGACGCGGTGAGGGCTTCTCGGTGTTTCCTTTCGAGCGCCACCGCATCTTATCTCGCGTGCGAGCGATGCCGGTGGCTCAGTCCTGCGCAGCGCGGTAGACCGCCACCGAGGCGGTGAAACCATGCAGATGGTTTTGGCCCCCCACGCGGCCGATCTCGCCCATGGCGAAAAAACCGGCGATGGGCAGTTTTTCTCCCAGTTGAGCCTGGATGCGACGCACATCGTGGTTGGGCTCGGCGAACATGTGCGAGCCGCGGCCGTTGCAGGTGAACAGGAGCACACCTGCTGCGTGAGCCTGTTCTGGCGCGGGTCCGGCCTTCTCGGCTAATTGTTGCACGAGATCCTCGCCAGCTGTCTTGGCGTCGCGCACCATGAACTGCACCGTCTGGCCGCGGCGCACGCGGCCCACGATCACGATGGCGTCTTCCTCGGGAGCGACACCCCTAATAGGATGCGCGAGGAAGTCGCTGGACTTAAAAGCGGCTTTAGAAGCATCCCAGGCGGCGCCCAAGATGGGGCCATTCTGGAGCAGCAGCCGGTCAGGAGTGGAGAGGCCTTGGAGGGTTTTCATCATGGCCTCGGTGGCTGGCTTGCCGCCCAGGTGCTTGATCGCTCCGTGCTTGCAGTCAGTCACGACCCATGGATCGCCCACCGGACGGTAAGCCTGGCTGAGGATCGAGGTGAGGCTGATTCCTCCCGAGAGCAACACGCCCACGGCGCCGCCGTCGACGCGGCTACCGCCAAGGAAGAGCACGCCTGGATCGGCGGGAGAGTCGCAGCTAGTCATGCCGCCCACCACCCGCATGCCCGGGGCATGGTGCTCGAGGCCGACGAGAAAGTCGGCCATGGGAAAGCTGTAGGGGTCGCCCAGGACGAGCAGGCTGTCGCTTTCGGGGTCCCGCTCCGAGAGGTTGGGCAGGCCGGTGTATTCAATTTCCGATTCGCTGCGCCGGTGGGCTTCGAGGCGAAAGGGGGTCATCTCGAGCTCTTCCGAAGAGACTGCCCAGAGGGCCAGGGCGGGCGCGTTCTCGATTTCACGGCCCTCTGCCACCAGGCCCTGGGTGCAGCAGCCCACAAGCACCCGTGCCCGGCAGAGCTCTCCCAGGCGCGCCGCCAGCGAATCGAATTCTGCTCGGTGCTCGCCGCTGACAAATACCACCAGGAGGTCGGGTGTGCTCCCCGCCAAGCTCTCCATGAGCGCCCTGGATGCCTCACGGGCAGCCAGCTGGCTGTCGTGGCGGGTGGAGAGGGCGGCGGCGAAGTGGGGCGATTCCATAGACAGGAGGCAGCTCGGGGCAGTTTGGGTCCCGGGCGAGCCTACGGGGCTGGCGCGGGTAGTGCTCGCTGGAAGCTCGATTTTCAAAATCTGTAGCGCTTCAAGCGCAGGCCATCGCCCGCGGGTCCCGGCTGAGGCCGAGTGTCCCTCCCAAGGGCCCATGCAAATATGCCGATCTGGGCTGCGTCTCTTGTGACAAGAGCATAGAATCTCTGCCGAAATTCCCTCCAGGCTGTCCATCCCGCCCACTTTCCTGGAAGGGCCACTCGAACCCATGACATTCACAACATCCTCTGGTGAGCTCCCTCTCGAGCTGGCCGAAACCGTCGTAATCCGCTTCGCTGGCGACTCGGGCGACGGGATGCAATTGACCGGCAACCAGTTCACCACCGCAAGCGCATTGGTGGGCAACGACCTCGCGACCCTGCCGGACTATCCCGCAGAGATTCGCGCCCCAGCCGGCACTCGCGCTGGCGTTTCGGGTTTCCAACTGGCTTTCAGCTCCAAGGACATTCACACGCCCGGCGATGCCCCCGATGTGCTCGTCGCCATGAACCCCGCTGCGCTGGCGGTCAACATCAAACAACTGAAACCCGGTGGCCTGGTCATCGCCAACACGGGCAGTTTCAGCCAACAGGATCTTCTCAAGGCGCAGTGCGAGACGAATCCCCTCGCCGACGGCAGCCTCGATGGCTTCCGCGTGATCGAGATCGACATCAACAAGCGCGTCAAGGAAGCCCTGGCGGATTCCGGCCTGTCTTCCAAGGATGTCCAGCGCTGCAAGAACTTCTACACCCTCGGCTTGATGTACTGGCTCTACAGCCGGCCCATGGAGCCCACCCAGGCCTGGCTCAAGGAGAAGTTCGCCAAGCGCCCCGAATTGGCCGAGGCCAACATCGCTGCCCTCAAGGCGGGCTTCAACGCTGGGGACATCCACCAGTTGTTTCAGGGCCGCTACGAAGTTAAACCCTGCACCGACCTCGATCCGGGCACATACCGCAACATCATGGGCAACCCGGCCCTGGGCCTGGGATTGATCGCGGGCGCAGAATTGGCCGGACTGGAGCTCGTGCTCGGTTCGTACCCGATCACCCCAGCCACGACGATTCTCGAAACTCTTGCGGGCTTCAAAAACTACGGTGTGACAACGATTCAGTTGGAAGACGAGATCGCAGCCGTTTGCGCGGCGATTGGAGCTTCCTTCGCCGGAAAGCTGGGCATGACCACCACATCCGGTCCCGGCCTGGCGCTCAAGGGCGAGGCCCTGGGCCTGGCGCTGATGACAGAACTGCCCTTGGTTGTGGTCAATGTCCAGCGCGGCGGCCCGTCGACCGGCTTGCCGACGAAAACCGAGCAGGCCGACCTCAATCAGGCCATCTTTGGTCGCAACGGCGAGTCGCCGATTCCGGTTTTGGCCTGCGCCACCGTGGCCGACGCCTTTGAGTGCGCGATCGAAGCCTGCCGCATTGCCGTCGAGTACATGACCCCCGTGATTCTGCTCACCGATGGTTTCATCGCCAACGGCTCTGAGCCCTGGAAGCTGCCCAGGGTGGAAGACCTGCCGCGCTTTGAAGTCAAGTTCCACACCGATACCGAGAACTTTCTGCCCTACTCCCGCGACGACAAGGGAGCTCGGCCCTGGGCCAAGCCCGGTACCAAGGGCCTGGCCCACCGCATCGGTGGCCTGGAAAAAGAGCACCTCACTGGCAATGTCTGCTACGACACGGACAACCACGAGTTCATGGTCCACCAGCGCCGTGACAAGGTGATGGGAATCCGCGATTCGATCGCAACTCCAGAGGTAAAGGGCGCTCAAGAGGGTCCCGTGCTCGTGCTCGGATGGGGTTCGACCTACGGCGCCATCACCGAAGCCTGCAACCTGCTGAAGCAGGACGGAACCGAAGTCGGTCAGATGCACATGCGTCACTTGTGGCCCATGCCCGCCGGCCTGGAAGAGATCTTTGGGCGTTTCGAACGCGTGCTCGTCTGCGAGATCAACATGGGGCAACTCGCGGGTATCCTGCGCTCGCAATACCAACACACAGAGTTTGTCTCCCATGGCCGAGTGCTCGGCATGCCCTTGCAGTCCCACGAAATCGCGTCCAAGATCAAGAGCCTCCTCAAGTAGACATGAATGACACCCTCACAAAGAAGGATTTCAAGTCCGACCAGGAAGTGCGCTGGTGCCCGGGCTGCGGCGACTACGCGATACTGAATGTCGTGCAAAAAGCCTGCGCCACGATCGGCAAGCCCAAGGACGAAGTCGTGTTCGTCAGCGGAATCGGCTGTTCAAGTCGCTTTCCCTACTACATGGATACCTACGGTTTCCACACTATTCACGGCCGTGCTCCGGCTGTGGCCACAGGAGTTAAGACCGCCAATCCCGACCTCTCGGTTTGGGTAGTGACGGGCGATGGCGATGCGCTTTCGATTGGAGGCAACCACCTCGCGCACATCTTGCGCCGCAACCTGGACATCAACATACTGCTCTTCAATAACGAGATCTACGGTCTCACGAAGGGTCAGTACTCGCCGACCTCGCCCTCGGGGACGCGCACCAAGACTTCGCCAATGGGGTCGGTGGACAGGCCCTTCAACCCGATCAGTTTTGCTTTGGGATGCAACGCGACCTTTGTCGCCCGCACAGCAGACAACAACCTCAAGCACATGAGCACCGTTCTCGAAGCTGCGGCGGCTCACAAGGGCACCTCGTTCATCGAGATCTATCAGAATTGTGTGATTTTCAATGACGGCGCCTTTGAAGATGTGATCAACAAGAAGGTGCGCGATGATCGCACCGTCGATCTCGAGCCGGGCCAACCCATGATCTACGGCAAGCAAGGCGACAAGGGCTTGCGGGCGGATGGCTTCAACATGACCCGCTGCGCGCCCGAAGAAGCCAGTGTCTGGAACCCGGGTGCTCGCTCCGCCGCCGCGGCGTTCACCATGTCCACCCTCGACCAGGAGCCCGCCATGCCGAACCCGATCGGGATCTTCCGCTGCGTTGAGGATCTTGTCTTTGAGGACGAGGTTGCAAGCCAGGTGTCCAGTGCCATCGCGTCCAAAGGCCGCGGCAGCCTCCAGGACTTGATCTACGCAGGGGAGACCTGGAAAATCGAGTAGACTGGCGGGCCGTGAGGGGCCATGCGCCTCACGACCTCGAAGCCATGGAACTCACGCGCGACCAAGCCTGGCAACACCTCTGCGAATGGACGCTGACCGATGCCTTGCGCATCCATGGGCGCTCGGTGGAGGTTGTGATGCGCGCTGCTGCCTTGCAATACGGCGCTGGCGAAGAAGATGTCGAGGCCTTCGGTTTGGCTGGCTTGATGCACGACGCTGACTACGAAGCCTGGCCTGAAGAACATCCCAAGCGCATCGTTGCTTGGCTTGAAGAGCAGGGCGAGTCTGCCGTGGCCCATGCTGTTTCGGCTCACTTTACCCAGTGGGGCGTGGCCCATGAGACGGTTCTCGACAAGGCACTGCTCGCCTGCGATGAGCTCACAGGATTTATTGGTGCCTGTTGCCTTGTGCGACCCGAAGGCATCTCTACCTTGACGCCCAGGAGTGTCAAAAAGAAGCTCAAGTCCAAGGGCTTTGCGGCCGGTGTCGATCGCAGGGAGGTCGCGGCTGGCGTGGAACTTTTGGGTGCAGATCTCGGCGCTCACATCCAGTTCATCATCGATGCCCTGAAGCCTTTTGCAGGCGAGTTCGGTTTGCAGGGTTCGGATGCGGCAATGGGAAAGGCCGGCACCTGAGCCGGTCGCAAGCGATGCTCGAATTGATGACCTCTATCGGACGCAGTTGTGCATTCAGCTGAGACCCAAGAGCCTCGGGACGCCTCGGGGGCCGATTTCGAGGGCCAGATCGCGGTTGTCACCGGCGGTGGTTCGGGCATTGGCCACGGTGTAGCCCGGGAGCTCGCGCGCCGTGGGGCTAGTGTCGTCATCATCTCGCGCGATGGCGAGCGTTTGCAAGAAGCCGCCAAAGCAATGTGCGCCGAGGGATTGGATGTGCGGACACTCGCGGGCGACATCGCCGATCCCGCACTCCTTACGCACTTGGCCGAGACGACGCCCGAAGTGGATATTTTGATCAACAACGCGGCTGTTTTTGCAAGCTACGGCGATGTAGAGGATGTGCCTCTCGACGAGATCGATCGAGTTTTCGCCGTGGATGTGCGCGCGGCGCTGCTGCTAGTGCGGCATGTCTTGCCCAGCATGAAACAGCGTGGCTATGGGCGCATCATCAACATCAGTTCCGTGGCAGCCAGCCTGGGCGCGGCCCAACAGGTGGCCTATTCCGCCGCCAAGGCTGCCCTCGAGGGCATGACCCGCGCCTTGGCGGCTGAGTGCTCGCGGCGCGGCATCACCTGTAATGCCATCGCACCAGGTTTGATCGCCAGCGAGCGCGCCATGCGCAGCATCGACCCAGAGATTCGTGATTGTCTCGTGCGCGCGACCCCCATTGGCCGTCCCGGCACCGTGGACGAGGTGGCCTACGCAGCTTGTTTCTTGGCCTCAAAGCGCGCTGCCTTCATCACGGGGGTCTGTCTATCCGTGACCGGCGGCATGGGTCTCGGTGTGGTCTAGCCCGGTTCAAGCACCTCAGAAGCGCACATTGTAGGCCAGCTTGAAGCGCAGGTCGGTGTTGGAAGGGGCGAAGGGGTTGTCGAAGGCGTTCCAGCTCCGATTGAGGACCAGAAAAAACTCGCGGCCTGGTTCGAAGATGTAGCGTAGGCGGCTGTTTATCCCGAAATCACGGGAGAGGTCATCCCACTGGGCAAAGTTGGACCATGAGACGAAGGTGCTAAAGAAAAAATCCGCCCGGGTGCGCACGAGATTGACCTGGAAGTCACCGCCATCGAGTTTCACATCATTGAAATCGTACTCGAATTCGAAGGTCGCATGGGGGCTGGCGCGCCAGCTGATATCGAAGCTCAATTCGGTCCGCGAGCCATCGTAGAAACTGCCGAGTGTCGCGTCGACTTCGGCGCTCATGGGGCGCTTGTCGGCGGTACTGAAGCCGATCCCATAACGCAAGAAATCGTGAGTGCCTCTGAGGATGACGACGCCGTCGGCGATCTCGAAATCATCGGTCAGGTTTTCTCGTTGGGGCGTGACACTGAGACGAAACGAATCGCCGCTTTCCCATTCGATGCCCAGGGGTATGAGTCCGATTTCGGCGGACTCAGTGTGGCCGGAAATGTCCGTAATCAGGCGTGCGTCCGCCTCGAACAGCAAGCGGCGGATTTCTGTGTGCAGTCGCGGCCGGTATTCGGCTTCTGCTTGATATTCGCGGATGCCCGTGCGCCGCACAAATCCCAGGGCAGGCGCGAAGTTTTCTTCGACGACACTGTAGCTGGCCGACAAGTCCACTTCGTCGTTTGGGTAGGAGATCCCAGCGCGGTAGGCCAGGTCGTCGCCAGAGCTGCCCGAGTCACCGGTCTTCAAGATGTGGGAGCCGAAACGGAGGCTTTCGCTTCCACGAAAAGTGTCGCTTCGGAGATGGAGATCGACACCCGCGGTGTAGCTCTCTTGGTCACCTATGGGGCTGCCATGGGTGAAGAGGACCCCCACTCTGGATTGCTCGAAGATGTTTTTCGCGAAGCGGCCGGCGAAGAGATTGCGCGAGTTGAGTGCCCCCTGTTCGCCCGTGACCGAGTTCAGAATCCCATAGCTGTAGTCCTCGGTGGTTGAGGTTAGTTTGGCGCTGGTCAGGAGCGGGACCGTCTCTCCCTCGGAATCGAGACCGATGCGCCGGCTAAAGAAGGGCACCAGTGCATTCCCGCCGCTGCCGAAGCTGAACACCGCCGAGTCTTCGAGGAAAAACTTGCGCTTCTCGGGGAAGAAGAGCGGGAAGCGAGTCAAGTTGACCTGCCGTGCATCGACTTCGGTCTCGGCGAAGTCGGTGTTGAAGCTAAGCGTGAGTTTTGTGTTCGGCGAAAGGCGGTAGAACAGGTCGAGACCTAGATCGAGGTCTCCATGAGAGCCTGTGTCATCATCGGTTCTGGCTCCCGCAATGAAGGGGGTCAGGTTGAGGCCCACACCTTGCTCCAGGCCCGAGAGACCCGCAAGCGTTCCGGCGCTCGAGACCGAGAAAAAGTGCAGTCGAGGGTCCCAACTGGCCCAACGCACCTCCTCGTTCTTGCGCCGAATATGGCGGCGAATATTGAATCCCCAACTCGTGCCCTCCGCATCAAAATTGAGCGATGCGAAGGGAATGCGCAGTTCGGCAAACCAACCCTCGTCTGTGATGCTCGTGCGGGCATACCAGATTGTGTCCCAGCGCTTGTTGAAGCCTCGCTTGCTGTTGCCCACCAAGGCGTCGCCCTTGGACCCCGCCGCGCCAATTTGGAACCAATAGGCAGTGCGCTTGTCATGGAAGGTGTCGAACAGTAATTCGACACGGTCGTCGGGGTCGAGGTTGGCGTCGCGGGCCATTTGGGTGGCGCGCAGACCGGCGGGGTTGCTGTCGAAGCAGCGCAGGCCGATGTAGAGGTCGGTCGCAGTGAAGAGTAGCAGCACCTCGGTGCGTTCGCTGGCGCCTGCGCCCGACACGGGCTCGACCTGTAGCATTTCGGTGAGGGGCTGGCACAGCTGCCATGCAGCATCGTCGAGAAGCCCATCAATAACCGGCGGAGTCGCGCCCTCGGGCAACCTCTGCAAAGCGTGGCTGGGGGTTTGCGCCACAGCTAGGGCGCCGAGGAAGAGCGTTGAGATAATCAACCCAAGAGCGCCCGGTCGATCCCGCCCAAGCTGGTCAGGATGGCTTGCGCGAGGCGGTCGATCTCGGCTTCGCCCATGACTGTGGAGAGCATGGCTGTGCCCGTTTGCACGCACAAGATGCCCTCGTTCTTCAGGCCCGCCAGGAATTGTTGCAAGGCCATAGCCTGGTTCGGGGTGTCGTAGGCTGAGCGGTAGTTGAAGGGCGTCGGCTGCTTCATGTGAAGGCGCAGCATGGATCCCTCGCCGGTCACGCTGGCGGGCACATCGGCCTCAGCGATGGCCTCGAGGATCAAGGCGCGGGCGCGGTCGCCCAGGCGATTGATGCGCTCCACGGCTTCGCGGTCGTAGAGCTCCATGGCCATGCGTCCCGCGCTCATGGTGACGGGGTTGGCGGAAAATGTGCCCGAGTGCGGCAGGAGCGGGCCAGAGCCTTTGGACTGAAAAACGCTCATGACTTCTTCGCTGCCAGCCAGGGCACCCGCTGGAAAGCCGCCACCTATGATCTTGCCCAGGGCGGTCAAGTCGGGTTTCGCTGTGTGGCGCTCTTGCAAGCCACCAAACTGGGTGCGGAAACTGATCACTTCGTCAAACATCAAGAGCGCGTTGTGTTCCTCCGTCCAGCGTCGCAGACGCGAGACGAAGGACTCGTGGGCTGCGACGAGACCTACCCGGTGGGGGATGGGGTCGAGCAGCACGCAGGCGATCTCGCCCGCGTGGGCATCGAGGCGCGCGACGGCTTTTTCGGGCTCATTGAAGGGCAGCACGATGACATCGCTCAAGACGCTTTCGGGCGTGCCGTGGGCCAGGGGTACGGAGGCCGGCGTGTCGGCCTCGCCCCATGTCTCCGGGACCGGTGCCTGGCTGACCTCGGCGTAGTCATAGGCGCCGTGGTAGGAGCCCTCGACCTTGGCCACCTTGGGCCTGCCGGTGTAGGCCCGAGCGGCTTTCAACCCGGCCATGACGGCTTCGGTGCCCGAGTTGACGAAGCGGATCCTCTCGAAGTTGGGCGAGCGCGCGCAGAGTTCCTCGGCGTAGCGCACTTCGATCTCGGTGGCCATGCTGAAGGCGCTGCCCCGTTGGAGTTGGTCCGTGACGGCCTCGACGATCGACGGGTGCGCATGGCCGTGGATCAAGGAGGCCATGTTGTTGGCAAAGTCGAGGTATTCCGTACCGTCTACATCAACCACGCGACAACCCTCTCCGCGCTCGACATAGATCGGGTGCGGCTTGCGCAAGAGCGTGTTGCGACTGACTCCCCCGGGGAGCCAGGCCTGTGCCCGAGCAAACAGCTCGGCGCTCTTGTTCGAAGTGTTCCTTGCCATCGATTAAGGCCTGAGCAGTGGAGCGTCAACGCGCTCCGCGAGGTATTCGAAGGTCACGCCAGGAGCGAGTTCAACGAGGCGGAAGCCGTCCCCGGTGATGTCGATCACGGCCAGATCGGTGAAGATCCTGGAGACCACACCCTGACCGGTGAGCGGGTAGCTACAGCGCTCCACGAGCTTGGGGTCGCCATTGCGCGTCAAGCATTTCGTGATGACAAAGATCGTGCGCACCCCGGCCACCAAGTCCATGGCGCCACCCACCGCGGGAATGGCGTCAGGGGCTCCGGTGGACCAGTTGGCCAGGTCGCCGTTGGCGGCCACTTGCATGGTGCCCAACACGCAGATGTCGATGTGACCGCCGCGGATCATGGCGAAGCTATCGGCGTGGTGAAAAAACGCCGCGCCGGGCACGCTGGAGACCAGTTGCTTGCCGGCGTTGATCAATTCGGGGTCTTCATCTTCCTTTGCCGGCGGCGGACCCATGCCCAGGAGACCGTTTTCGGTGTGGTAGATGAACTCCCGGCCGGCGGGGACGAACTGCGCCACCAGTTCGGGGATGCCGATGCCCAGGTTGACATAGGAGCCATCGGGGATGTCTTCCGCCGCGCGCGCAGCCATCTGATCCCGGCTCCAGCCCAACTCCGCGGCGCTCACGGGTAGACCTCACCGTTCGCGATCAGGACCGACTCCTGCAAGGGCTCAGGGACTTCGACGACGTTCTGGACGAAAATGCCTGGGGTGATGATGTGCTCGGGGTCGAGGTCGCCGGGAGCTACGATGCGACGCGCCTGGACGATGGTCGTGGTGGCTGCCATGCACATCAGCGGGCTGAAGTTGCGTGCCGTCTTGTTGAATATCAGGTTGCCCAGCCGGTCGGCGACCGCGCACTTCACCAGGGCAAAATCAGCGCTCAGTCCGCGCTCGCAGAGGTAGGTGCGGCCGTTGAATTCGCGCGCTTCCTTGCCTTCTGCGAGGGGGGTGCCCACAGCAGTGGCCGTGTAGAAGGCCGGAATGCCCGCGCCGCCAGCGCGAATGCGCTCGGCCAGGGTGCCCTGGGGAACTAGCTCCAGTTCGATCTCGCCCTTTCGGTAAAGCTCTGGAAAGACCCGGCTGTGGCTCGAGCGCGGGTAGGAGCAAATCATCTTGCGCACCTGGCCGTTGCGAATCAGGGCCGCCAAGCCCACATCACCGTTGCCCGTGTTGTTGTTGATCGCCGTGAGATTCTTCGCGCCGTGGTCGATCAAGGCGTGAATCAACTCAATCGGGCTGCCGGCTTCACCGAAGCCACCGATCATCACCACGGCCCCATCGGGGATGGCGCTGACCGCCCCGGCTAGCGAGGTGTGGGTCTTGTCGATCATCTGGGGAGGAGCGGCCTTGGGGGAGTCTTGCGGGGTGTGGGAGAGGCGCGGCGTACCTTACCGGATTTGGCACCCTGTGGCACCGTTGTGACCCAACCCACCAGGGCGCTTTTGGAGCCCCTTCACGGTTGCTATCCTGGGCCCATCCCCAGCCCGAGGAGAATCCCATGCCGCTGATTCGCTTGACCCAGACCCTCACAGCTTTTGCGTGTTGTGCGTCGCTCGCTTTCACCTCGCTCGCTTTCGCGGAGGAGAGCGGGTCCGAGAGAGTCGCTGAATCCATCGACCTCGCCGTCGAGGCCTTGCTTGGAATGCAAGAGGGCGAGAGCAAGGCAGAGTGGCCCTACGAGGGCGTCTACCGCGTGCGCAACCCCGATCCCAAGGGCCGCGAACGCCACATCATTCCCCTCGGCTACCGAGTTGGCGGCACATCCATCGTGGGCAGCGCGGTCCTCACCGCTCCCGGTTTCTCGGGCAGCGCCGATCGCCGCCAAGCTGTGGAGCGAGCCGCGGAGTTCGTGTGCGCAGCCATCCAGGATCCCCTGATGGATGCTGACTATGACGGTGGCTACGATGTGCGCGTCTGGGGTTACATTTATGCCCTGGACTTCTTGCTCTTGCTCGAACGCGAGGATGTCCTGGCAGGTAAGCCTGCCAAAGCCGCCCGCAAGGCCGCCCATTTCTACCTCGCCAGCTTGCAAGCGACGGCGATTCCAAAGAGCGGTGGCTGGAACTACTCCCGCGGGTCCAGCTTGAAGGAACCCAGTCCGACTTCGCCGTTCATGACGGGCCCCGCCTTGCAGGTGCTCTTCGCCGCCGAAGCCCAGGGTTATCGCGTCAAGAAGAAAATCGTTGAGGAAGCTCTCGAAGCCCTCGAGCGCAGCCGCGTCGACTCGGGGGAAGTGCTCTATTCGAGCCGGCGGGGCGGTCGATCCCGGGGCGGGCAGCTTCCCGGATCGGTGGGTCGCATGCTGGTCACCGAGACCACCCTGCACCTCGCTGGCCAGGGATCCCTGTCACGCGTGCGCGGCAGCATCGACGCTTTCTTGGTGCACTGGGATTGGTTGGACAAGCGCCGTGCAAAGAACGGCACTCACATCGCGCCCTACGGCGTGGCACCCTATTACTTCTACTACGCCCATTACTACGCCGGCCAGGCCATCGAGCAGTTGCCCAAGGCCGAACGCGAAGAGTACCGCCGACGCCTGCGTGAGCTCTTGTTTGAGGTGCGCCTCGAAAAGGGCCTCTGGAATGACCGCGTGTTTGAGCGCACCGCCAATTACGGTACGGCTTGCGCCGTGATGGCCCTCGGCTACGCCCAACGCTCCGCACCGGCGCGTTGGGGAAAATAGAGCCCCCATGAACCTGCTCCCACCAGCCCTGCAATGAAACTCCTCTCCGATTTTGACGGCGTCTGGACCGATCCCGCGCCCGAGGCCGAGGCCGTGCGATCCTTGATGATCGAGCGCACCGCCGCCCTCTCCGGGGAAACGCCACAGCAAGTCGAAGCCGATCTCGAGGCATTGGCGACGATTGCCCTCGGCGAGCCCGCCGAGCACGGCTGGGCTCCCCACGGTCGCATCTCGGCTTTTGCCGATGAGGACCCCTTGATCCTCGGCAACGCCACGGCCGAGGTTATGCGCCGCTGGGGCGCGGATGCCGAGCTGGCACCAGCCTCCGGCCAGGCAGTGGCAGGGCGCTGCGCGGTGTACTGCTTGGCCGTGCGTGACGGCGGCTACGAGTCCATGGACGCCTACGCGGACAAGATTTTTCACGAGGGCACTGCGCGCTTTCGCGAGCAGCACTCCTCGGCTCTCCTGCCCGGCGCGCGCGAGGCTGCCGAGCGCATGCTCGCAGAGGGGCTCGAGGTGGTCGTCGTGTCGAACTCGAGTGAGGACAAGATTCTGAACTGGTTTGAGCTCGCTGGCATCGAGGCGCGCTCGGTTTCCGAGCGCAAGGATGACGGCGCCCGTTGTCTTTTCGTGCGCGGATCGGCGGGGAAGTTCGTATTGGGCGAGGGCGACGAACAGCTCACCATCGGTAAACGCCGCATCTTCATCGACCGGCCCATGTACACCGAGGCCATCCGCGCCGAAGCCCCCGATGTAATCTGTGGCGATGTGTTTTCCCTCGACCTGGCCCTGCCCCACGCCTTGCGGCAACGGGGTGAGCGTTGGGCGCCCAGCCATCTTGTCCTGGCCATGAACACCTACACCCCCGCCTGGTCTGGCGTTGAACGCGCAGGCGGGGCCATCGACCATGTCGTGAACGGACTCTCCGAGTTCTGCGACCTTCTCGCCCGTCTCTAAAGGCCCCTTCCCTCCAACTCATGTTCCTTGCCCTCGCCGAAGACTCCATGCTTTGGGTTGCCCTCGAAAAGTTCGCGCCGATCGCCATCCTGCTGGTTGTCGTTGCCATCGTGATCGCTCGCTTGCCGCGGGTGGACCTTGGCAATGTGATCCACTCCGATGCCTACAGAAGGCGCCGGCTCTTGAATTGGCTGCCCTTGGGCTTGACCTACTCGTTCCTCTACATGGGGCGCTACAACATCAAGGTCAGCCAGCACGCCTTTGGCAACATGTTGAGCGCCGAGGGCATTCCCCTGATGGGCAATCAGGACTTCGCCGACATCTTCTTCTGGGGCACACTTGTCTACGGTTGCTCGTTCCTCTTGAACGGCCCGCTGACCGACAAGTTTGGCGGCAGAATCGCGATTCTCATCGGAGCCGGGGGAGCCTGCGTAGCCAACTTACTCTTGGGCCTGTGCACCATATGGGTCTTAGAAGATGGAGACAGCGAACGCGGGCGCTGGGTCGCGGAGAACCTGGTGCTAGTTTTCTCTGTGCTCTATTCCGTCAACATGTACTTCCAGAGCTTTGGCGCCGTGGCCATCGTGAAGTGCAACTCCTCGTGGTTCCATGTGCGCGAGCGGGGCGTGTTTGGTGCCATCTTCGGTATTCTGATCTCGCTCGGGATCTACTTCGCCTTCGACTGGGGCTACATGATCCAGGAGGCCCTGCCATTGCAGTGGCTGTTCTTCATCCCTGCACTGGTTTTGGCGGGTTTCTGGGTCGTGGACTACAGAATCGTCAAGAACACCCCCGGCGAGGCCAACCATGACGACTTTGACACCGCGGATGCATCCTCAGGGGACGACGGGCCGGCGCTATCGGCTCTGGTGGTCTTTGGCAAGATGCTCTCCAATCCAATCATCGTCACCATCGCACTGATCGAGTTCTGCAGCGGCTTCTTGCGCCAGGCGATCATGCAGTGGTTTCGGACCTTTGCCAGCCAGACCGATGGAGCCCTTGGTTTCAAGGACAGCTTCGTCTACGACAACTGGGGCATGTTGCTGTGTTGCGCGGGGATCATGGGTGGCGTTTTTGCGGGCACGATTTCCGACCACCTCTTTCAGTCGCGGCGCGGGCCGGTGGCCGCTGTGCTCTATGGCCTGATGCTAATCAGTGCCGGAGCCCTTTGTTTCCTTTATGACAGCCCCATGGTTGGGCCCCTGGTGATCTTCATGAGCATGTGCGTTATTGGCGTACACGGCATGCTCTCGGGCACGGCATCGATGGATTTTGGCGGCCGCCGCAATGTGGGCATAGCCGTGGGCATCATCGATGGCTTCGTTTATGCGGGCACGGCGACCATGTCGATCCTCTATGGCTACCTCCTGCCCTCGGACACCGCCGGCTCCGATGGAGTGGTGCCTGCCGCGGACCCAGGCAACTGGCAGGCCTGGCCGATCTCGATGCTTCCCGTTGCCTTGATCGGTTTGCTGCTCGCCTGGCGCGTTTGGCACGCGCGGCCGAAAGCCGAGACGAGCAAGTAGGGCTGGCTTTCACATCACAGCCTCACACCGCGTTCAAAAAAAAGAGGGCGGCGCTCAAACGAGCGCCGCCCTGTTGGTTTGGAACCAGTTGTCAGGGGCCTTCTAAGAGGCCCGCGAGTCCAAAATCACATACCCCAGACGATCTCGACGGCGTTGGATAGGTTGAAACCGTTCAGGCAGGGGCTGAAGACCGGGTCGCGGTACCAGAACTGGTAGCGCTTGGTCTGGCCGGCCGAGACAGCGCCCTTGCTGGCGATGCCGATCGAAGTGACCGTGGTGCCCGCTCCGTCGACGAAGCCGACTTGCAGGCGAATGGTGCTGTTTCCGGCGCAGCGCAGGCCGTCACCGAAGGCGTTACCAAGTCCCGCGTTGACCGCGTTGTTGCCCTGGAAGAAGAGTCCCGGCTGGCCACTGACGGCGCCGGTGACGCCGAGGACAACCGTGTCGCCAGAGACGCTGTTGCTACCCGAGGCGCTCAGGGTAGCTCCCGAGCCCGTGGAGTTCTGGCAGCCCTGGCCGGCGGATCCGTGATTGTTGCACGGGCAGGTCGTGCCCGAGCCGTCTCCGAAGCAGAAGGCAACACCGGTCGAAGGTCCGGGGGTGCCGGGGCCTTCGATGGGAGCGGTCAGAAGGCTGCCTGTGCCCGGTTCGAACAGCGTGAGCACACCAGTGCCAGCCACCGGGGCCGCGTTTGTGGTGAAGCCAAAGCTGTAGACCGTGGCCCAGTTGAGGGCGTTGGCGTTGGGGTTGACGGCAAAGGTCTGGGTGCAGGAAAACTTGATGCCGCCTGCGGGCTGGGTCATGACCCAGTCGGTGTTGTCCTGGACTTCGCCGCTGTGGTATAGCACATCGTTGAACCACACATTGCTGAGGCTCACGGCGCCCGCGGGGATCTCGAAGGACACCGCGCCCTGGGTCGAATTGAGGTTTTCGACGGCGTAGCTGTAGTCGAATGTCCCGTCGCCGTTGTCGGTCGCGGTGTAGCCCACATAGAAGTAGCCATGGCGGCCGCTGCCACCTTCGTTCGCGTTAGTCATGCCAACCAGGGTCACACTGGGATCCAGGTTGCGCCAACCGTGGAGGGCGGTTTCGCCCGCGTTGGTCGGGCCTCCGCCGCTGAGGTTTGACACCGACAACACATTGATCAGGCGCCAACTCATGTTGTTGCCCGAGTTGCCGTTAGCCGCATCGTCCGCTGCCATGTAGCCGCCCTCGATCAGGTACTCAGCATTGGGGTTCTGCGACGGATCCATGTCGGAAACGGCGCATTGCAAGCGACCTCGAATCGTATTGTTGCCCGAGGGGCTCGGGTCCGGGTGGGTGTGGGAGCCACTGACCGGATTGACGGTGTACTTGGGACCGCCGCCGCCACCATCATTCAGAGTGGCCCAGTAGGTGTCGGCGCAGCCGACGAAAAGCTGCGAGGCGCAGCCTGAGCCCGAACCGTTGCCACAGCCGCCCTCGCAGAGGGCGCAGAAGCCGTGTTTCAGCCAGGACTGGCCAAGTTGCTCAAAGCGGCCGTCCTTGAGCCGGAACATGTTCTGGCTGATGACAGGATGCGAGGTTCCACCGCTGTTCCAGGACAGCGAGCTCGAGCCGACATTGCACGACTGGGTAGCGAAGGAGTAGGCCGCGATTCCACCGTTCTGGCCGTAGTAGTGGAGGTCGTTTGAGTTGCCGCCGTCGAAGCCGATACGGAAGGCGATGACATCCGGGCCCTGAGCTGTCGTCAGGCTGGAGGTCAGGGCGGCTGCAACTGCCGCAAGGAGGATTGTCTTGTTCATCATCAACTGGGTTCAGAGTTCTGGGGTCGAAAGAAGTCAGGTGTCCAAAGAGAATCTGGCGTGCTAGGGGCCTTCCCGGTGGGCCGCTGGGGGGCTTGCTAGGGGGCAGCCCGTGCCGAAGCGCGGGCCAATTACGATATGGAGCCTCTCGTTAGCTCCATTGTTCCACACAACCGGGAGTTTCCGCAACCCGAGAAGCCGTAGCAAGCGCCCTTCAGCGCCCTTCAGCGCCCTTCAGGGGCACTCGCTGTTCTCAATTGTACCCGTTGCTGGACCCTTGGGGCCCCTATCGCGGCCCCCTATTCTCATCCAGAGCCTCCTGTAAGAGTTTAGCCCTGGCCAGGTGGGCCTCGGCTGCGCTCATCCGGCCCTCCCTTTGGGCGATCTGGGAGAGGGCAACCCAGGGCTCGGGGGCGGCGGGAGAGGCCAAACTGGCAGCCTGGGCGTGGGTCCGGGCGCGCTCCCAGCGTCCGAGCTCCATGTTGACGAGCGCCGTCTGCAACAGGAGATGAGTGTCGCCCGGCGTGTCCAGGATCAGCCGCTCGTACTCCCGCGCACAATCCTCGGGGCGGCCGAGATCGTAGAAGTAGCTGCCCAAAAGATAACGGGCCTCGCGGTTGGTGGAGTCCGCGGTCAGGGCTTCTTCAAAAGCAGGCAGGGCTGCGGCTTCGTCTCCCAGGTCGCGGCTCCGCTTGGCGAGTTCCAGCCACAAGGACGAAGGCTCTTCGGCCACTTGGGTTCCCCGGCGCAGGGTTTCCAGGGCGAGAGCCTCGCGGCCATCGCTAGCCAACCACGAGGCGCGCAGGCGCCAACCCTCAGCGTCCTCCGGCGCGGCAGCGGTTTGGCGCTCGAACCAGGCCGCGGCTTCATCCACGCGACCGCGGGCGGCACAGAAGTTCGCCAGGCCGTTGAAGGCCGCGGCTTCGGCCGGGATCAGGCCCGTTGCCTTTTCGAGTTGAGCTTCGAAGGTCGCATCGTCATCGAGCAACAGGTGCAACCAGCCATCCATCATCGCCACCCGCCAAGCCTCCCGTGGGAAGAGGGCCAGGGGTGCCAGCGTGCGCAGACTTTCGATGTGTTCAATCGAATCCTGCGCGAGGGCTTGCTCTCTGCTGGTGAGTGGTCGCGGCGCGGAGAGCCAAGTGGTGATCAACGGATACAGCTCGTCGTAGATCGACTCGGCCGCAGCGCGGTGGTGCTGCACTACGGCGCTGTGCGCGGTGAACAAAAGCCCCAGGATCCCCAGGCCGAGAAAGCCCCGGCCGGCCCGCGTCAACTGCCCGCCCGATTTCAATTCGAATTGTTGCAAGCGCACCCGTGGAGCGTAGCCAAGCCGCGCGAGTTGCAGAAAGCAGAAGCTGGCGATCCCCGCGATGGCCAGGCTGAAGAGGAACGGAATCGAGTCGTAGAGTCCGCGGAAGGTCACGAAGGTCCCTGCAAACAGGAGTGCCAGGGCCAACTCTTCACGCCACGAGTAGCTCGACCAGCGCACACCCTTGCACCACGCCAGAGCGCCCCTGAGCCGCGATGCCGGGCGCCTACGCGCGAGGACGGAGGGTTTGCCAAAGCCAAAATAGAGCGCGTCCTCGGGACACACGCTGACGCAGTCCAAACATTTCATGCAGCCCGCGTCGACCACCATGGAGAACTCCCGCACCTCGGCGTGGACCTGCACATCGGAAGTGCAGGCCTGCGTGCAATGACCACAGCCCTTACAGGCGTCGGTAACGCGGATGCGCCCTGGTGCCAGACGGTCGAGGGCTCCGTAGAGCGCGCCGTAGGGACAGGCGTAGGCGCAAAAACCCTTGGCTCCCAAGAAATAGATGATGGAAAAACCCGCGATGACGAGCGTCAGGACGGCGATAGGCCAAGGTGGAAAGGTGTCCCAGAAACCGCTGGTCATGAGTTCCGCATGGGGCTCGGCGAATCCCTGGCCGTACCACCAGCGGTAAAGGGTGGGGAACAGGAACATGTAGAAGAAAGCCGCGAAGGGCACCAAGAGCAGGAGTCGTGCGCGCATGGGCCGGGGCCGCAGGCCCACGCGTCCCAGCATCCAAAAGCAAAGATCCTGTAGGGCGACCAGGTGGCAAGCCCAACCGCAGAAGAAGCGCCCGAAGATCAAGGTTGCCAAGGAGGAGATGGCGAAGAACAAGAGCCCGGCGTTGATGACCGAGTTCTTCGAAAACTCCATGGCTTCCGACGGTTCGAGCGGGGAAAGCGTTTTGCCATTGAGCCACCAGTGCATTACATGGGCTGCGATGGCGATGTGTACTCCCACAAGCACCAGAGCCCGCCAGCGGGAGACCCGCGAGGGGCGCGGGCCGGGCGAGGCTGCGCCGGGAGGCATGCACGGCGTTCGCTTGGCGGTGGCGGGGTTGTTGTTCACGGGGCTGTTGTTTACGGAACTCGCAGGCGGCATGCCGACCCAGAGAGGATAGAAGCTCGGCCAGTCTCTGCGTAGCTTGGGGGCGAGATGCTGGGAGATCCCAAGTCCGTTCATGGTAGATTGGCACCGTGAGCACCGACGAGCGAGTATTCTTGCCCGCAAGCCAAGGGCTGTGAGCGCCAGCCTGCGATCCGACCGGGGCGTGGGCCTGCCCGTGGTCTATGTCCCCGGCATCGACGGCACGGGCGCCCTTCTATTGGGCCTCGAGGAGCGCATCGAGCGGAATAAGCGCCTGCTCACCATCCGCTACGACATGTCGCCCGAGCCAACACCGGGGTCCTACGAAGAGCTCGCGGCATCCGTTGCCGAGGTCATTCGCAGGGCTGGCGTCGAGCGCTGCTTGATTCTGGCCGAGTCCTTTGGCGGAGCGGTGGCCCTGCGACTGGCCGCTGATCACCCCGAAATCGTGGGGGGCTTGATGATCATCAACTCCTTCGCCTACTTCCCCGAGCGCATCAACATCGAATTCGCCCTGCGGATGACCCAGGTGATGCCAAACCCCATTTTCCACTTTGCTCGGCTCTGGATCGCTCCCATGCGGCTTTTTGGCCAGCGCCGCGACCCGCAGGCCTTGCTGGACTTCCGCGCCTTGAAGGGTTCGGAGTTCGACGCGGGCTACTGCCGGCGCATGAAGATGATCAAGAATCTTGACATGCGCTCACGGCTAGCGCTCGTGAAGCAACCCACGGCCCTGTACGCTGGCGATGCGGACAAGATCGTCTCCTCGGTTGGGTGCCTGAGTGACATTAAGCGAGTGCTCTCCGACGCTACCCTCGAAATCATCCCTGGCGGAGGGCATCTGATCCTGCCCCTCGCCGCCGAGCCCTGGGTGGAACGCATCGACGCCTTGGCGCTGCGGGCTGGTTTCTAGCTCAAACAAAAAGCGCCCCTCGCACGGGAGTGCAAGAGGCGCGGTGTCCGTCACCAACGAGGGGGGCACGAGAAGTTTGGCGGCGGCTGGTTGCCTGGTTGTCCCGGCCGTGGAGGGACCGGGGCTCGGGCGCGACTGTCCACGCGCCAGCAGGCAGCTTGGATCGTGGCGGAGTCTCTTGTAGCCAGGCTGAGGAGGCCAGCTGATGAGGTTCTGCCGCGACAAAGGAGGAAAAAAGAGCGGATTGGTCGGCCCACAGAGCGGGGACCAGGCCTGGCTGCGGGTTGCGCCAGCGTTCCGGTTTTCGGCTCGGGGTCCCCCGACCTGAGCCTTTCCCCCAAAATTACGCTGTGCCCAAGAAGGTGCTGCCCTCCAAAAAAGGCCCTGACGGCAGGTCGCTCCAGATGAGGGCTGCTATGCTGCTTTCCCATGAATGCCTACGCCTGGATTATCCTCGTCGCCCTGCTCGTGGAGTACGGCCTCAATCTGGTGGGTAATCGCCTCAATCTGAGTTCGTTGCAGCTCGCCCTGCCCGACGAATTCAGGGGCTCATTCGATGACGAGCGCTACACCAAGTCCCAGGACTACACCCGCACCAAGACTCGTTTCTCGATGGTCATGGCCAGCTTCGATTTGGCGCTGCTGCTGGTTTTTTGGCTCTCTGGGGGCTTTGCCTGGCTCGACACATGGGCCCGCGGACTGGGTTTTGGGCCCCTGGGCAGCGGGCTCTCGTTCATTGGCCTCCTGGCCCTTGGGAGCCGCCTCATCGGCCTGCCCTCGACGCTATACGCGACCTTCGCCATCGAAGAGCGTTTTGGTTTCAACCGCACTACCCTGAGCACTTTCTGGCAGGACCAAGTCAAGTCGCTGGTTCTCACCGTGCTCCTTGGTGGGCCGCTTCTGGCCGCGATTCTGTGGCTCTTCAACTCCCTCGGCGAGGGTGCCTGGCTTTGGTGCTGGGCCGTCACCACCCTCTTCACCCTGGTGGGCATGTTCCTGGCGCCAACCTGGATCATGCCACTCTTCAACAAGTTCACGCCCATCGAAGAGGGTGAACTCAAGGACGCCATCCTGGCCTACGCGCGCTCGGTTTCGTTTCCCCTCGAAGGCATTTTCGTCATCGACGGCTCCAAGCGCTCGTCCAAGGCCAACGCCTTCTTCACCGGCTTTGGCAAGAGCAAACGCATCGCCCTATTCGACACCTTGATCGAAGGCCAGAGCACCGCCGAGCTCGTAGCCGTCGTGGCTCACGAAATAGGGCACTACAAGCGCAAACACATCCTGAAAAGCCTGGCCATCGGTATCGCGCACTTCGGGGTATTGTTTTGGATGCTTTCGTACTTCTTGCAGACCCCGGAGCTATTCGAGGCCTTTGGACTCGATGTGTCTGGTACGGAAGGCTTGCCGGTCTACGCGGGGCTCTTGTTTTTTGGTCTGCTTTTAACGCCCATCGAACTCGTGCTGTCGGTACTTATGAGCGCCTTCTCGCGCAAGAACGAATTCGAGGCTGATGCCTTCGCGGCCCAGACGACAGCGTGCGCCGAAGATCTCATTTCGGCCCTCAAGAAACTCTCCCTTGAGAACCTTTCCAACCTCACACCCCACCCGTTCTATGTTTGGCTGCACCACACCCATCCGCCGATTCTCGCTCGTATCGCCGCCCTGCGCAGTTAACTCATGAAACTGCTCCTGAGTGCTGCTCTGGCCCTCTTTCTCGGTGCTTGCCAAGCTCCCTCAAGAGCCGTCGAAATCCAATCCTGGGGCGAGCTGCGCACGGTGCTGCGCGAAGGCAAGACCGAGGGCCGGGTCGCTCTTGCGGCCGCTGCCGAGCCGGAGCTCTACGGCCTTGGAGCCGTGGCCGGTTTGCGCGGCGAGGTCTTGGTGAATGACGGGGTGGTTTGGGTTTCGTGTGCCACGGCACCCGATGCCGTGGGCCCCGCGCGCCAGCCCGAGGAGGGCGAAGAGGCCACCATCTTGATCCTGGCGAAGGTCTCCGAGTGGGCTACGAGTGAGCTCGGCGCCATGGCCAGCATGGTGGACCTCGAGGCTGCCTTGCGCGCCGCTGGCGAAGCTGCCGGCTACGACACGACCAAGCCCTTTCCATTCCTCATCGAGGGCACGGCAGCAGGTTTGAGCCTGCATGTGCTCAACGGTGCCTGCCCCATGGCGAGCAACAATCCCGATCCCGAGCGCGCACCCTATGTGGCCGAGCTCGATCACACCCAGATCGCGCTCATGGGGTTTTACGCCGAGAACATGGCGGGCGTCATGACCCACCACGACAGCGCCCTGCATGTGCATGTCTTGACCACCGGTAGCCTGCCCGTGGTGGGGCATGTGGACGAGCTGCAACTCGTGCGAGGCGCACGCCTTCAGGTTCCCAGGCGCTAACCCCCCTGGCCGATGGCAATCAGGGACAGAAGGTGACCGAGACTGCGTCGGAGAGGTTGTGCGAGGTCAGGACTCCCAGAGGGTCACGGTACCAAAACTGGAAGTTCCAGGTCGAACCCGCAGTGATGCCGAAGGGCCCGCTTGAGTACTGCCCAAAGTTCAAGGGGAGACTTGCTGTTCCGGCGGCTTCGCTGTTGACTGCGGAGCCCAGGCGGTTGACGGGAAAGGCCACGCAACGGTAGCCGTCGCCGAAGGTTGTCATGTCCTGGCTGGCTCCGTAGAAAAAGATGCCCCAGTTGTTGGCGGGCACTCCCGTGGCGATCAAGGTCATCGTGCCTGCAGCTATGCTGACGCTGCCCGAGACTTGCAGGATCCCACCGGCGCCAACGGAGTTGGGCGAAGTCTCGCAATAGCTTGTCCAACTACAGTCCGTGCTGCCCGTGCCGAGGCCAAAAGCGCCCATGTCAGGAGCGCTGCCATCGGGGTCGAGCGTGCCATTCGGATCGCCCGCATCAATACACGGCGAGCCGGCGCTCAGGCGATAGTCGCGGTTGGCGGGATCGACAAAGAGCGGGTCCAGGTCCATGTTGCCCGTACCGCTCAGTCCGCCCTCGATGTTAGTAAAGGTACCTGCGGCCGCGCCGAAGGGTACGATCAGCTCGCTGCCGCCATTCCCCCAGAAGATGCAATTCGAGAGGGAAACCTGGGCACTGTTTGCGCCAAAGATGCCACAGCCATCGACTTGGCTGGAGTTACTAGCGAAGGTGACCTGGGACAGGATCGCGGTGGAGCTATTCAGAAAGAGCCCACCGCCCGTGCCGCCTTCGGCATCGTTGGCAGCCACAAGGGTGTGGTCGAGGGCGAGTTGGGCGTTGTTCTGCGCAAAAATTGCACCACCCTCCAGAGCGCTAATGTTGTCCAAGAGCACACAGGTCAAGAGGGTCGCACTGCCGCCGTTGACGGCAAGACCTCCGCCTCCCCCGTCCGACCGGTTGGCGTGGAAGAAAACCCCGGTGAGAGTCGGAGCTGATTGATTCTCCATGCTGATGCCACCACCGAGTTGACCGGCCTGGTTGCCGATGAAGATACAGGCTTCCACGCTGGCCGCGGAGCCGTCCAGGTAGAGGCCACCGCCATCGCCAGTCAGGGCGCTGTTGCTTGTGAACTGGCAGTCATGGATGTGGGGGTTGCTGTTGTTGCGCATGGAGATGCCGCCACCCTTCTGGCTGGCGACATTGTCAGTGAGGACGCAGTCGCGAATCTCTGGCGAAGTGCCCGAGAGGCGAATGCCGGCACCGTAGGGCGCGAGCCCTCCGGTAATTGTGAAGCCCTCGAGGACCGTGCTCGAGTCCTCGCCGTTTGTGATCGAGATCACTGTGCCCAAGCTGCTTGCATCCAGGGTGGTGTTGCCTGCGCCGCCGGGGGCCGTTAGCAGCACGGCCTTGCCACGGAAGACCAGGCGCTCGTAATAGGTGCCCGGAGCCACGCTGATCGTGTCGCCGTTCTGAGCCAGGTCTAGGGCGCGTTGGATTTCACAGAAGGGCTCTGCGGCACTGCCGGATCCGGGGCAGATTGTCGCCGCAGCGTCCACATGAAAGGTGCCCGCCAGCGCAGGGAGGCCGAGTGAGAGCGTGGCCGCCAGGGTGCTGAGGGTGAGTCGGGAGAACTGTGAAGTTTTCATCGAAAAATAGAGCGCAATATGAGGGCAAGGCCCCTGTAGGGACGAGCCGTACACTTACTAATGGATTGCGATTCCCCGGGACCTATTGAGTGGGCCCAAGGGCGGCCCCAGGAGGTGCTGAACCGCCAAAATGGCAGGCAGAACTGTGAGGCGCATTGCACTTTCAGCCTATCCCAGAAAAGGCCCAAAGCCGGTCCATTGTCGGAACAAAATACGATCTTGCTTTTATCGGAGCCGCGGGTCCCTGCAAGCCGTGCCCAAGGAAGCCTGGCAAGAACGGCAAGCACGCCGTTCCAAGGACAAACCAGGGGAGCGCCCCTGTTTGCGTTCGAGCAGCCCACGCGGTCATTGAGCGTGTCGGACTGAAACCACTCAAGGTCCCCCTGAATGCAGACTGATGGGGGGTGCCGAGTCAGAAGTTGGTCATTTCGTGCCAGGCTCGATCTCCCAAACAATCGAAACAATCGAGCCCGGCACGGAATGACCGGCACGAAATGACCAACTTCGCTCCGCTACGGCGCCACAACCCGATAGGGATCCGGCCAGGAGACATCGAAGAACTCATAGGTCTCGGCCGCGTGCAGGGTCAGGTAGGGGTCCGTCAGGTGGGGCCGCGCCAGGGCGCACAGGTCGGCCCGGCCAGCGGCGATGATGGTGTTGACATGGTCGGGGCCCAGGATGGCTCCCACGGCCAAGACCGGCCCGCCCACCTCGAACTTGATCTTCTCGGCGAAGGGTAATTGGTACATGCGGCCGTACTCGATCTCGCTGGCGGGGGAATTGCCTGCGCTCGAGACATCGATCAAGTCCGCACCGGCTTCCCGCGCCCAGCGCGCGAAAGCCGTGGCGTCCTTGGGTCGAAAACCCTTGGCGCCCAACCAGTCGCTGGCGGAGATGCGCACGCTCAAGGGACCCTGCCACACCGCGCGCACCGCCCGCAGCACTTCGAGCGGGTAACGCCCACGGTTTTCCAGGCTGCCGCCGTACTCGTCCTCGCGGAAGTTCGAGAGCGGCGAGAGAAAACTCGAGAGCAAGTAGCCGTGGGCCATGTGCAACTCAAGCAGGTCAAAGCCGCTCGCCTGGGCACGCTTTGCCGCCTGGGCGAATTCGGCTCGCAAACGATCCATGCCGACTCGGTCGATTTCGTTCGGAGTCGGCCAGCCCGCGTTGAAGGGCCGCGCCGAGGGCGCCAGGCAATCCCAAGCTTCGGTCTTGAGGGGCTGGCCGCCTTGCCAGGGCTTGGCGCACGATCCCTTGCGACCTGCATGGCCGATTTGCAAGCCGATCTTGGTGCGGCTCTGGCCGTGAACAAAGGCCACGATGCGTTTCCAGGCTGCTCCTTGCTCATCATTCCAAATGCCGGTACAGCCCGGTGTGATGCGACCCTCGGGTGTCACGGCGGTGGCTTCACAGATCAAGAGCGCCGCGCCGCCCAATCCGCGGCTGCCGTAGTGCACGAAGTGCCAGTCGCCGGGCACACCGTCGGTCGCCGAGTACTGGCACATGGGCGACACCACGACCCGATTGGCGAGCTCGAGCCCTCCCACGCAAAGCGGCGTGAACATGGGCGGGGGCACCGCGCCGGTCGAGGTGAGCGGAGCGCCGCTTTCGACGCGCACGAGCTCTGCCACCTGTTCGACCAATTCGGGATCGCGTAGCTTCAGGTTGTCGTAGGTGATGCGCTTCGAGCGCGTCATCAGGTTGAACAGGAACTGCTCGGGTGCTTGCGACTGGTAGCGGGCAGAATTCTCAAACCACTTGAGGCTGGTGTGGGCTGTCTTTTGCAGCTTGATGCCATCGACCGACCGGGCTTCCTGGTAGGCGGCGCTGACCCGCGGGATGTCCCCGGTGCCGTGCTTCTTGAAGGCTTCGACGAGGCCGATGGCGTCCTCCATGGCCAGCTTGGTGCCCGAGCCGATGGAAAAATGCGCCGTGTGCAGGGCGTCACCCACAAGGACGATGTTCTTGTGGTGCCAGACTTCGTTCTTGATGGTGGGGAAGGTGCGCCAGAGCGAGCGGTTTGTCAGGAGGCGGTGACCCTCAAGGTCGTCCTTGAACAGCTCGCTGCAGTACGCGAGCGTCTCTTGCTCGCTGGCCTTGTCGAGCCCCGCCCGCTGCCAGACCTCCTCGCGGCACTCGACGATCCAGGTCGAAAGCCCCTCTTCGAAGGGATAGGCGTGGACCTGAAACAGACCGTGCTCGTTCTCCTTGAAGATAAAGGTGAAGGCTTCCAGGGGCTTGTCCGTGCCGAACCAGGCGAACTTACACCGGCGCCAGTCGAGGGAGGGCTTGAAGTGCTCCTTGAAGTGCTCGCGAATGGCCGAATTGACACCATCGGCAGCCAGCACGAGGTCGTAGTCGCCAAAGTGGTCGAAGTCGACGACATCGGATTCGAATTTCAGAGTGACGCCCAATTCCTCGCAGCGCTGGTGCATGATCTGCAATAGCTTCTTGCGCGACATGCCACAGAAGCCATGACCACGGGAGACCGTGCATTGGCCGCCAAAGTAGGTCTCGATGCGATCCCAATACTTGAAGTTCTCGATGATCGCGTTGTAGGTCTCCGGGTCAGCGACCTCGAAGACGCCCAGGGTCTCGTCGGAGAAGACCACGCCCCAGCCGAAGGTGTCGTCGGGCTTGTTGCGCTCGAAGATTTCGATTTTGGCCTTTGGGAAGGCCTTCTTCATCAAGATGCTGAAGTACAGGCCCGCCGGGCCGCCGCCGATGCTGGCAATTCTCATGGAGCGAGAGAGGGGGGTGAGGGGAATCAGAAAGTCGCCGATGGCGGCTCGCATCCTACCTCAAGAGCTGTTTTGGCTGCGAGCTGGGGCTTGTGCGCGCAGCACGCGTACTTGGGCCCGGGCGCGTTCAATGCGCTCGCGTGTCGTGCGCTTCAAATCGCTGGTGAGGCCAATCTTCGAGAGCGACCAGACGAACCATTTTGTGGGGTCAAAGTGGTACCAGCGGATGCCGTTGCGGTAGTCGACCTGAAACTTGTGGTGAAAGTTGTGATAACCCTCGCCAAGGGTGATGAAGGCCGTCCAAAAACTATCGCGGGCCGATCCGTCGATACTGAAGGGCCGCGAGCCCACGAGGTGCGTGAAGGAGTTGACCGAGAAGGTTGCGTGCCACTGCAATATGAGGCGCAAGAAGCCGGCGATCAAGAGTGCGCCCCAGGGATCGCCCCACAGGCTGCCGAGGCCAAAAGGGATCACGGCGCCGACAACTATGGCGAGGTGCAGGTAGTACTTGTCCTGCCACATCACCCAGGGATCGAGAGTCAAGTCGCGGGCCAGGCTGAGGTCGGGTTCGCGCTCGTCCTTGTAGAAGATCCACAGGATGTGGGCCCACCAAAAACCACGCTCGATGTTGTAGGGGTCATTGTCGGTGTCGGTTTCCTTGTGATGGATGCGGTGATCGATCGACCATTTGAGCGCCGAGTTTTGTGCACCCGCCGCTCCGAAGCAAAGGTAGAAGAGTCGCAGGCCGAGGTGAGCCTTATACGAGGGGTGCGAGAACAGGCGGTGGTAGCCGCCGGTGATCGAGATGCTCGAGGCCGCCAGCCAAATGAATCCCAGGGCCACGCTGGCCCAGGAGAATTGAATCGCCGCGAGGTAAACAATCGAGAAAAGTGCCAGGATGTGGGCGCTGGCGATGAAGAGGATGTTGGTCCAGTTGTAGGCGCGTTCGGGCATGGCAGGTGATCTGGCTGGATCTCTAGTCGAGGCAGGAATCGACACGGGGGGGACGGGGAACCAAGATAGCATCACTCCTCCGGGGCGGGAAGAGCAAGGCGGCGAGGGCGCTGGCGCTCGCCGCGGAGCAATTCCGCCTCGGAGTCAGGGCATCTCCGATGCGAGGGTTCCCAGGAACACCTCGCGTACTTCGGCAGCGTGGGCGCGCACATCCTCGACTCGCCAATCGTCGCTCTCGATGGAGGCCAGAAAGTCCACGCGCACCACCCCGCTGCGCGCGAGGATGCTGCCCATGGGCAGCACCGATGCTGTGCCCCGCAGGATCATGGGGGTCAGGGGTACTCCGGTCGAAGTGGCGAGGTGGAAGGCGCCCAACTTGAACGCCTGCAAGCCACCGCGCCGCGAGCGGGTGCCTTCGGGGGCCATGATTAGCGAGGCCCCCTCGGCGCGCATGCGCTCACCTGCGGCGGCGACGCTCTGAATAGCCGCCACATGGTTGGAGCGGTCCAGGGAGACCATGCCCAGGGATGAGAGGGCCCAACCCAGCCCGGGAATCCGGCCGAGCTCCTTCTTGTAAAGCACGATGGGTCGCGGCGGGCAGAGGGCGGCGAGGACGAACAGGTCGAGCAGGCTGGCATGGTTGAAGACCACGATCTTTGCACCGGGCGCGTCGCGGCGTTCCAAGCCGCGGACATCGAGGCGCACCCCCAGGGCCCACAGGGGCACATGCCCCCAGCTTCGCATCCAGGGCAACATGCCGCCCTCGCGAAAGCGCCGGGATACAGCCCCCAAGAGGCTGATGAATGCGGCACTTGTGAGCAGCCCCACGGCCAGGGGCAGTAGCCACACGACCCCGCGCCAGCGGCCCCCGGAGGCTCCAAACCCGGCTCTTTCTTGTTCTCCTTGCTCGTTCATCGGGCGGCCATCCTACGCTTACCAGCGGGTGCTCGGTGTTTGTTCTGCGTCAGGCTTTGCAGCATGGGTGTGGCCGCCTTCACCCCCTGCGGTACCGTTCACCAGCGGCGCACGGTAACCTGCACCCATGGCGATGCCCGGACGACGGATTGTGGTGGTGCTCTGGGGCCTGTTGCTCCTGGTGCTCGTGCTCTCGGTCACTCCCTGGGCGGTGGGCTCTTTTCTGGGCGACGATTACCGAGCCGAACAGCGCATCGTCATCGCGCGCCCGGCCGCCTCGGTCTGGCAGGCGGTCATGGATCACGAGAGGTTTCCCATCTACTCCAGTGCCACCCTGCGCATCATCGACCTCGGCGACGAGTCTGGTCTCCCTGGCTGGGAAGAGGAGTTGAAGGACAACACGGCCTTGGTGCGCACAATTTTCGTGCTGCCGGGCACTCGCGTGGAGCGCGAAGTGACCGGGCTTGGAGGCTTGATGGTCACCCGGTGGATACTCGAACTCGGGGAAATCGAGGGCCGCTCGGAGTTGCGCGTGCAGCAGGAAATACACATCTCGGCCAGCGGCATGCTCGGCGCTCACCTGCGATTTGTGATGCGCTTCATGAAGAGCGCCGAGGTCGGACCGCGGCTCTATCTCGCAGGCCTGAAGGTGGACCTCGAAAAGGAGGCCGCAGAGTGAAGGCCTCGAAAACGGTCAGGAAGACCTGGGGCGTGGGGATCGCCCTCGTGCTCTTGCTCGTTGTCTTCTCGCTCTTCGGGCTCTTGGTGGGTAGCGGCGAACCCATGGCGCCCGCACGCGCCCTGCGCGGCGTGTTGGCCCTGGTGGGCCTCGGCGAGCCTCTGTCGGGCAACAGCCAAGTGATTCTTGAATTGCGCCTGTGGCGTGTGCTCGTGACCCTGGGCGTGGGCGCCGGGCTGTCCCTCAGCGGCGCCTTGCTCCAGGGTCTCTTCCGCAATAGCCTGGCCTCACCCTCGTTGATGGGCATCTCCTCGGGCGCAATGCTCGGCGCCTCCCTTGCCGTGTTGGTGGTTGGTGGCTACGGCCCCGATCTCGACATCACCAAACTGACCGGCTCGGCACCCGTGGCCATCACGGTCTGCGGTTTTTTGGGTGCCCTCTTCGCGGCCTTCCTGGTCACGGCCCTCGCTGCGCGCGGCGGGAGGATTTCGGTCTCGACCCTTCTACTGGTGGGCATTGCGATCAACGCCTGTTTCGGAGGAGTGATAGCGGCGGTGCAGTATGCGAGCTTGCAGGACTTCGAGATGACCCGCGCCGTCTTCGCTTGGTCCTTCGGCACCCTGCAAGACCGCTCGCCCTACCATGTGGGCCTCTTGTGGGCGGGCCTGGCCCTGGCGATGCTCGCGATTCCCTTCGTCGCCCGGGAACTTGATCTCTTTGCTGGCGGCGAAGAAGACGCCCGCGCCCTGGGCGTGAACATCGCTTGGGTCAAGTTGGTGGCTCTGGTTGCAGCTTCTCTGGCAGCAGGCGTGGCCGTGGCTGTTGCGGGACAGATCGCCTTCGTGGGCTTGATCGTGCCGCATATCGTGCGCCGACTCTGCGGCTCATCACACCATACGCTCTTGCCCTTGTGCGTGCTCGCGGGCGCGGCTTTCTTGCTCACCGCGGATGTAAGCCAGCGTTGGATACTGGGCGAGCACCCGCTCAAGCCCGGGGTTTTGATGTCTCTTGTGGGCGGGCCGTTCTTTCTCGTCGTGCTGCTCAAGAACCGCAAGGTGATGGGGGGCTGGTGAACTACCTCTCAGCGAGCGAGCTTACCTTTGAGTACTCCGGCGTGGTGCGCGCCGTGGATGGGGTGGGCTTGGACATCGAGAATGGCGAGCTGGTGGCCTTGATCGGGCCCAATGGATCAGGCAAGACCACTCTGCTCAAACTTTGCGCCGGTTTGCTCGAACCTCTGCGCGGCCAAGTGTGCCTCGAAGACCAGCCGCTCAAGGAATTTGATCTCGCGGAGCGCGCGCGACGCATCGCTGTGGTGCCGCAGTCTCTGCGGGCCCTGCCTGATATTTCCGTAGACGAGTTTGTGCTTGGCGGCCGCTACGGCCATCTCGGTTTCTGGAAACAGGAAACCGCCCACGACTTGGAGATGTGCCGTCTAGCCCTGGAGGCCACCGCGGTGGCCGACCTGGGAGAGCGACAGCTAACCCAGCTATCGGGAGGCCAGCGCCAGCGCGTTCTACTCGCCCGGGCCCTGGCCCAGGAAGCCCAGTTGCTGCTTGTCGATGAGCCCACGAGCTCCCTGGACCCCGAGCATCAGGTGCAGGTCTTCGAGCTCTTGCGGCAGCTCGCGGACAACGGCCGCGCTGTCCTGGTCGTCACCCATGACCTGAATCTGGCGAGCCTCTTCGCCACGCGCCTGGCGGTCATGCAGGCGGGCCGGCTGGTGGCGGCGGGCTGTGCCTCAAAAGTGCTTACCCCCGAGGTCCTCGAGCCGATCTATGGGCCTTGTTTGCGCTATGGCTCCTTCGAGGGCAGCGCAGAGCGCCCCTTCGTGTTGCCCTGGAGCGCCGCATCTTCGAAGCAGCGCGGCCCCCAAGAATCAGGGGCCGATAAAACGGAGCTATAGCCCGGGAGGGCTCAGGAAAGCAGGAAGTTGCGCTCAAGCCTCTCGGTCAACTGGGTGGATTCCAAGCCCTGGAAATTGCCCTGCAACCGGAGTTCGCGGGGGCTCTTGCCGGAAGCCTGGCGCAGCCTGGTCAGAGTGGCCAGGAACGCGACGGGGATGCGTTCGAGGCGGGTTAGGTCGATGCACCAGGGCTTACTAGTTGGCGCGCGCTGCCAGAGAATTTCGAGATCGGCCAAGGCTCGCGCGGTTTGCAAGGGACTGCCGAGGGGCGGAAAGATGATGTGTACTTCTGTGGGGTGATCCTCCACGCGCAGACCGGAGCGCAGAAACTCCGGCGCAAATTTGAGCTCGGAGGATTCCTTGTGGTCAGCGCCGGGGATCCGTTCCTGGCTCCACTCGTCTGCCAGATTGGTGTTCTGCGCCTCGCTCTGAATACGGCTGGCGGTGACCAGGAATAGGTCGAGGTCGGCCAGCGAAAATTCGAGCTGGTCCTCACGCAAGTCGGCGATGAAGTCCCGTAGGCCGCAGCAAAGTTCCGCGACCCGTTCCGCACCTCTCGTCAGGGCATCGTCGGCGATGATCTCCAGGTAACGCAGGATCCGATCGAGATTGGGCTCTTCGCCTCGTCCTGTGGCGTGCAGTTCTGCATTCAGGAGCGCGATGCCTTGGAGGAAGAGGAGTTGCGAACAGTCTGCGTGCTGTTTGCGTGTTCTACTGCTGGCCATAGTGATTGAGTTGTGCTGGGTGGCACCGCAAGTCGCGAACCAGGGCCGGGGCCAACTGGTTGCGCGGGGGGGGGGGGGGGATGGCGTGGGGCTTTGGAGCTCAGGCTCCGTGAGGATCGCCTCACACACCCGACCTTACTGTGTTCTTTTCAGTATGGGCACGAGTGCAGGAGCTTTCGCGCCGGCCTTGATTCCGACTCGGGCCATATCGGTAATAGACCCTATATTTATGAAGCCAAGAAGGCCGACTCGTTCACCCCAGATTGGGCAGAGTGGGGTTCTTGGGGCGCGAGAGACCCATCTATTCCTGATGGGGGCGGCTTTTGACGCCACATGGAGAGTTATCCAGGCCGGGACTCCGCGCCCCTTGCTGGCTCTGATTGGGGCGAGTAAAAGACAAGAAAATTAGCCTCGGGTTACGGCTCTACGGTTTTCATCCAAAGTTGGAGCGAGTCGACGATGGGCTGCACTCCGGGCTCGTTGGGGTTGATGGTTAGAGCTCGTTCGGCGTCTTCAAGCGCGGACTCGTATTCGCGTTGCCGCATCCGCGCGAAGGCGCGCATGTACAGGATGCGAGCCACTGCCGGGGCGGGATGCGATTCCTTCTCGAAGCGTTCGAGCAGGCTCGTGGCGCGCCCTGCGATGAACTCCCAGTCCTCATCTTCCCAGTTCTCCGTGTCTCCGCGCAAATCCCTTTCCAACTCTCCGTGCGCTTCCAGAAAGGCTGTTGATCCGTCGTGCTCGGCGAGGCCCGACGAGTACGCGATGTAACCTTCTCCGGCGAACGCGGCCAGCAAGCCGCCGCGCCAGACCGATCCGCCGAGCAGGAACAGCCCCAGTAACCCGTAGTAGCCAAGGGTCTTGTAGGGCCGTGTGCGCCGCTCGCTGAGCACAACCCAAGCGGCGAGCCAACCCATCAAGCCGCCCACGCCGTGGGCCACATTGGCCACATTCAGCACCCCGATGCGCGTGGCGATGATGCACAGGAAGAACCAACCCACCATCAACTTGATCGTCGACTGAGGCAACAGTCCGCGGAAAGCATCGACACGGGAACTGGCGAACCACAAGAAGCCAAAGCAACCGTAGAGCACTCCAGAGAGCCCCACACCTCCCACGCCCACGGCAAACTGCGCCGCTCCCGAGCCCGCCGCGATTGTCAGGAACAAGCCCACCACGAGCAACGGGTGCAGGCGCTCTTCCAGTAGTGGTCCGAAGAGCTTGAGCCAGTACAGATTGAAGATCAGGTGCAAGAAGCCCCCGTGGGCCAGGGTCGATGTCACTAGCCGCCAAGGTTCGCTGGAAAATCCCAGGGGGGTCATGGGGATGAACCCCGGATCGTGGCCGTACCAGAAGTAGATCGTGATCGCGATGGCGAAGCCCAGGGTGCCCGTGGTGATGGGGGCCTGGGTGATCAGGCTGGGCCTGTGCGAGAGGGGTGAGGGAGTGGGCGCCATGGGGCCTATTCTGGCAATTCGATCGACGCCTGCCAGGCCTTGATGGCCGCAGGTATAGGGCCATGGCGGGTTTGGGCAACCGCGAGGGGGAGCAGGGGGCCGTGAGCGTTTGGAGTTTGCACTCTGGAGAAATCTCCCGATTGTGACTCCTCCTGGGCCAGGAGCTGCCGTCCCTGGTCCCAGAGCCACCCTCTTTCGCTGATGGCCATCCAGTCACTCATGAATCGGAGCCCGCCAAGCATGTCGACCCATCTATCCATTCTCAGAGGCCCATTTCTGCTCTGTCCCGCTCTGGCCTGCGCCGCTCTCGCCAGTTCAGCTTTGCCCCAGGCGCCGCCTGCCGAGGCAACCCATGCCGATCGGCATCGAGTCGTCCCTCGCCCGTGCGTTCGGTTTTCAGGTGGCCCTTGCACAGGAAGACGAAGCCATCCCCGCGATGCGCCGGCAAGCTGACCCTTCCTTGGAGAGTGCCTGCTTGGAAAACGCCTGGCACACGGGGGAACGGCTCCTTGAAGAGCGCAGCAGGCCAGCGCAATCAGCCGCGCTCTCAGAAGCTGAGTTGGAAGAGCAGGTAGGGGCCCGTGAAGGCGAAGTTGACGGCGATGTCCTCGCCATCTTCGCTGGACTCGATGTCGAGTTCGGCATGGCGGTAGCCCAGTCCGGCTGAAACCCGCAGGCGATCCTCGCCGCCGACGATGGCGTAGCGCGCGAACAAGTCGAGGTCGATAAACGAGAGTTCATTGAAACCCACCGAGGCTTCCATGGCGTTGAGCAATCCAGAGACCTCGAGGTCCCCGAGCTTGACCCCGCCGCGCAGGCTGATGACCGGAATCGGCGCAAACTCGTCGATGTCCAGCGTGGAGCCACCAGACTCGGTGATCGAGGCGTCGATATCGATGGCCACAATGCCTAGGCCGATGCCCAACTCGCCGGTGTCGCCGGGGAACAGGTCCCAGGTCAAGACGCCCTGGTAGAGGCCGATGTCGAGGGCCGAGTCCACGCTTGAGCCAGCGCTGATTGTCTCGCCGGCACCGTTGGTAAGGTCAGCGCTGAGGGTGCCGGCTCCATCGTGGCTTGAGTCTTGCAGCGAGATCACCAGGCGTGGTGCGCCGAAATCCAGATCGGCGCGCAAGCCCAGGACGCCGTTGTCCTTCTCGAAGCCGGCTTGACTGAGGTCCGCCAGGGTCAAAGTGCCGGAGTTCGTGATGCCAAAACTGCCGTCGATGTCCAGGCTGCCGTAGCGCGGCATGACATCGAGGGAGGGAACGGCGCATCCGGGCGCGAGGGCCAGTGCCAAAAGTGTGCTGAGCAGGATCTTCATGGGGCTTGTTTTCTCCGGGGTTGCCCCGATCCCACTGCATGCCGCCTCGCAATGCAACGGGCCGGAAGAGTTTTCAGCTTGGTGTGCGCTGACTTCAAGTTCGGTGCGACTGCACCTCAGTCCGCAGCCTCGATGGCCTCGAGCAGCGCCGTCAGGTCTTCGTCGCCCGTCTCTGGATTCGCGGCCACAAAGCGAAAGGTCGCTGCACCGTCGAGGGAGGCGTAGTTGACCAGGAATGAGCCCTCCTCGGCGAGCTGCGCGCGAATCGCCAGGGTGGCGGCGTGCTCGTGAAGGTCTCGTTCGCTGCCCTCGGCGCCGCGCTTCTCGCGGTGCAGGTAGCGGAAGCAGACATTGGTGCCTTCCTGCTCGCGGATCAGGCGAAATCCGGGGCGCTCTTCCATGAGCTCGCGAAAGCGCGCCGCCTGTCCAAAGAGTGCGTCGATGCGTTCCTCGAAGCCGCGGTCGCCCTGGACCTGCCACGAGAACCAGAGCTTGAGGGCGTCAACCCGCCGGCCACACTGCAAACTGCGGTCGCCGAGGTCGTAGGCGTTGTCCGAATTGCCATGAAAAAGGTAGTCGGCGTGCATGCCAAGAGTTTCTTCCAGGGAGCCCTTGGTGCGCATCAAGGTGGCCGAGGAGGAAATCGGAACGCCCATCATCTTGTGCGGATTCCAGGTCATCGAGTCGGCGCGGTCACAGCCCGCGAGCAGGCCGCGCTGGCGTCTGGAAAGCAATGCGCTGGCACCGTAGGAACCGTCGATGTGTAGCCAGAGTCCCTGGCTTTCGGTGACATCGGCGATATCCGCGATGGGATCAAAGGCGCCCGCCACGGTGGTTCCAGCCGTGGCCGCCACGAAGAAGGGCGTGCGGCCCTTGGCGCGTTCCGAGGCGATGCTGCGTTCGAGTTCCTCCGGGCGCATGCGCCCCACCTCGTCCACCGCCACCAAAACCGTGCCGTCGGTGCCAATGCCGGCGACGAGACCCGCGCGCTCCAGGGAGTAATGCGATTCCTCCGAGACGAACATCACCGGTCGGTCTTCGGGCCGCAAGCCCTCGCGCTTGATGTGGGGGAACGCCCGCTGGCGCGCAGCCAGGACGCACATCAGGTTTGAGATCGAGCCGCCGGGGGCAAAGACGCCCTCGCCCTCTGAAAAGCCCACGAAATCGTTGAGCTTATCGAGCAGCGCCAACTCGACCAGGGTCCCCACGGGCGCTGCTTCGAAGGTGTACATCGAAGTATTTGAGAGGGCCGCGATCCATTCGCCCACGATCGCTGCGGGGTCGGCTCCGCCGAAGAGCTGGTTGGTGAAGCGCGTGTGTCCAGTTTGGACGCTGTAGCGCAGGGTCTTGGCGGCCAGTTCGAGGACGCACTCGAGGCCGCGACCTTCGGCAGGCAATTCCAATTCGAGGGCTCGCCCAAGTTCTTCGGGGGACAGGCGTCGGACCACTGGCCCGCGGCCGGCGCGGTTCTCTTCCAGGGTCTCGCTGGCGAGGCGCGCCGCGCCCTCAAAGAGGGCTTCAATGGTCTCTGTTTGGCTCGACAAGGATGGTTCCGTGGATCTCGCTCTGAACAGCCGGGCTGGAAAAGGGCAGGCTGGCGAGTGTCTTGGGCGATCTTATCCGCAGCGCGGGCCGGGTTGTGACAAGATTCTTGCCAGCCTGCATGTGGGTCAAGTGCCGGCTGATCGCATGCGCGCTCCACGGTCCCCTTCTATTGGCGTTCTGCTCTCGCCCTGATTATTCAAACAAACGCGCACCAAACTGCGCAATCGGCCGCCTTCGTCGCCATCACCCGCAAAGCATCGCCAGGAACCGAGTTGCTGTGTTTGGAGCCCGTTTCGATGAACAATCCGGGCTATCCAAACTGCCTTTCACATGATCACCATCAGGGGCCTACAAAAGACCTACGCAAGCCTCGTGGCTGTGGATGGCGTCTCGTTTTCTGCGGAGCGCGGTACGATCTATGGACTCTTGGGACCCAACGGCGCTGGCAAGTCCACCACCATCGGCTGCCTCTCGGACCTGATCACGCCCAGTGCCGGCAGCGCGATGATTGGCGGCCATGATGTCGTGCGCGAGAGCAGCGCCGCCAAGCGCGCCCCGGGAGTCGTTCCAAAGGAGTTGGCCCTCTACGAAGACCACTCCGCCGCGGACAACCTGTCGTACTGGGGCGCCGCCTACGGTTTAGCTGGTAAAGAGCTCGATGGGCGCGTGCAGGAAGTACTCGAACAGGTGGATCTGGCCGACCGCTTGAAGGAACCAGTCAAGAACTTCAGCGGTGGCATGCAGCGTCGGCTTAACTTCGCCTGCGGCATCGTGCATCGCCCCGAAGTTCTGTTGCTCGACGAGCCTAGCGTGGGTGTCGATCTCAGAGTCGCTGCAAGCTGCTCGATCTCGTGCGCGAATTGGCGGCGCAAGGCGGTTGCATCCTCTACACAGACACTTTGATGCTCTCGATGGCGGGGGCCTCGCGGCACCTGGCGCGCCTCTTTCAGGTTCTGGGCGAAGTAGGCGCTTCTCGCCGTTTTCGGCCTGTTGGGGGGTGCGCTCGTGTTGGGTGGGATTGGAGCGCGCTGGTTTCGATTCCAATAGCGCGAATTGGTGGCTGCTGCACAAGAAGGCGCCCCATTCCCCGGAAGACCGGGTAGGATCATTTGCCCCCTGTCCAAGTACCGATCCTAGAGTTGCGATTCCCGGCGATCTCGTGTTCGCCTTCCGTTCAGTCTCCCGAGCCCCGACTATTCTTCTCATGTTGCTGTCCATCAACTTTGAATCTGTCCTGCCCGCTTCTTTTGGCCTACTCTTGTTCACGATGGGCGCTGCCGCCCAAACCGAAGCCCCCCCTTCTGTTAGCTCGGCCTACAGCCACGACTCAGGTTGGCAAGAGAACACAGGTAGCTCGAACGAGGTTGTAATCTCATTCCCCGTGGTCGTGGAGGGCGCTGAATGGGTGCGTTTGTTTTTTGATGACGCGACCCTGTCGGGCGATTTTCTGGCTGGCTCCGGATCGATCTTGCGCCTGACCGCGCTCCAGGATGGAGCAGTGCAACGGTTGGATTCCCGGCATGTGGAGCAGTGGCGGAATTCCAGCGCCTACTTCAACGGCGACACCGTCCTGGTAGAGGTCCTAGCTCAGCCCGGCAGCGGCTTTAACCGCATCTCCATGCGAGCCGTGGTGGCGGGACTCTGGCCCGTAATCGAGGAATCGATCTGCGGCGCCAACGATGATCGCGTGCTGTCGAGCGATCCGCGCGCCGCGCGCCTCTTGCCTATCGGTTGCACGGGCTGGCTGATCGACGATTGCGGTCAGTGCTTCCTCACCGCGGGCCACTGCTCTGGAGGAACGAGTGTGGCTCAGTTCAATGTGCCCCTTTCCAGTTCTGGCGGCACCATCACCCAGCCTTCGCCCGATGACCAGTATGCGGTGGACGCGGCTTCCATGCAAAGCAACGGCGGTCAGGGCACCGGCGACGATTGGGCCTACTTCGGCACCTTTGCCAACTCAAACACAGGGCTGACCCCAGCCCAAGCGGCGGGCTCGACCTATCAACTCGCCTTTCCTCCGGCCGTGTCCGGCACGAACATCCGCATCACAGGTTACGGCACCGACAGTTCGCCTTCGACTCACAACCAGGTGCAGCAGACCCAGGTGGGCCCCATGGCCACGAGTTCCGGTTCTCTCGTGCAGTATGTCACCGACACCACCGGCGGAAACTCGGGATCGCCCGTGATCTGGGAGGGCACCGGTCAGGCGATCGGCATCCACACCCACGGTGGTTGCAGTTCCACCGGCGGCCAGAACTCGGGCACCGGCGTGAATCACGGCGGGCTTCAAGCCGCCCTCTTGGCTCCCCAGGGCATCTGCTCCGCGGGCTTCGTGTTTCCCGGCGGATTGCCGGAGATTGTGCCGCCCGGAGTGCCTATTGCCCTGCAAGCCCAGATTCTAGGCAGCGGCGGAGCGGTCACCCTGCACTACCGCTTGCAAGGCGGCGGCTTCACAGCTCAAGCCATGACCGGCGGCGGCGGCGGGATCTTCAACGGCTCCATTCCCGCGCCTGCTTGCGGCGATACGGCGGAATTCTATTTCAGCTACCAGGACGCGAGCTGCGGTCTGCTCACCAGTCCTGTCAACGCTCCCACAAGTTTCCATTCGACCTCGGTGGGAGCGGCCAGCATCAGCCTGAGTGATGATTTTGAAAGCGATCTGGGTTGGACAACGACGGTGCAGGGCGCCACGACGGGCAGTTGGGAACGTGGCGTGCCGGTCGACGACGCTGGCTGGCAATACGATCCTGCATCGGATGCAGACGGCAGCGGCAGTTGCTACCTGACCATGAATCAAGTCGGCAACACCGATGTGGACAATGGCCATGTCAGCCTGATTTCGCCGGTCCTCGACCTCTCGGCCTCCGGAGTTTTCGTGAGCTATGACTATTTTTTGAATCTGACCATCGAGGATGGTGTCGATCGTCTCGAAGTCGAGGCGCGCAACGGCGCTGGTGCCTGGGCTACGGTTGTTATTCATCAAGTTGGCGGAGAGCTCCTCTGGCGCAGCCATACTCTTGTCGGCGCAGATTTCACTGGGGCTGGCGTGTCTCTTTCGAACAGCGTGCAGATGCGCTTCACGGCTAACGACAGCGGAACCCAGTCCATCATCGAAGCTGGCATTGATGCCTTCCGGGTGGGTGGCATGAGCTGCGGCAACTCGGTGGGAACCAATTACTGCGTCTCGGGTCCCAATGGCGCGACGATCTCGGGAACGGGCTCGGCCAGCGTGAGTGCCGATGACCTTGTGTTGCAGGCGACGGGCTTGCCCACCAACATCTTTGGCCTGTTCTTCTACGGAGACCTGCAAAACAGCCTGCCCCTGGGCAACGGCACCCTCTGCATCGGCGGCTCCAGCGGTCTCTTCCGCTTGCAACCAGCGGTCAACTCAGGTCCTGGGGGCACGATCTTCCACGCGGTGGACTTGGCCAACCCGGGCAACCCCACGGGCACTGTTCTGGCGGGTTCCACCTGGAACTATCAGGCCTGGTTCCGCGATGGCGGCAGTTCGGACTTGACCAACGGCTTGCAAGTTGTTTTCGTCCCCTGAGTGAACATCGCGAAGGTCAATAGCGCGGGCTGGGACGAGCGCGTCAAGGAAGGAGACCGCTGGTCGCTACCGGTGAGCACCGGGGAGATTGCTCGCGCCCGCGCGGGGGACTGGAGCGTTCTGTTGACCTCAAGTCGAGCCGTGCCGCTGGAGTGGTTTGGGGAACTCGAGGGCCTCGATGTCCTGTGCTTGGCCTCGGGCGGAGGCCAGCAGGGACCGATCTTCGCCGCAGCCGGCGCGCGGGTCACGGTATTTGACGCTTCGCCGGGTCAGCTCTCCGTGGACCGCCGCGTTTCGGATCGCGAGAACCTCGATCTCCGTATCGAAGAGGGTTTAATGCACGACTTGTCGCGCTTCTCAAGCGAGAGCTTCGACCTCGTGTTCCACCCAATCTCGAACCTGTACACCGAACACATCGAGCCGGTCTGGAGCGAGGTGGCGCGCTGCCTGCGACCCGGAGGGGTCTTGTTGGCGGGCTTCATGAATCCTGCCAGCTTCCTTTTCGATCCGTTCGAGGAGGATCAGGGTCGCGTGACTTTGCGTTTCAAGCTGCCCTACTCGGATATTGGCTCCCTTGAGCCCGCGGAGTTGGCTCGCGTTCTCAAAGAGAACCACACCGTGGAGTACAGCCACAGCCTGGACCAGCAGATCGGCGCGCAACTGAAAGCTGGTCTAGTCCTGACCGCCATGTACGAAGACCGCGATTACGAGCGGCCGGTGGCTGCCTATTTGGCCGACCAGCTCGCGACTCGCGCGGTCAAACTGGCGCAACCTTTGTAGGGCGCGCACCCCCCCGCGCCTGGAGTAGACTATTCGGCGCCATGGAGCCCACAGGACACGCCAACCAAGGCGCTTCGCAGTCCCTGGCGAGTCTTTCGTCCTCGGCCCGCGATGTGCCCTGGCTGTTTGGCTTGGCGGCGCTGCTCCTCGTCGCTGGCGACACCATGGATGTCGTGACGATCGAGTACATCGTGCGCGACACGGGCCACTACTCCGTCATGGGCGGCGTGCGCGACCTGTGGCTCGGTGGAAACATCGTCTTGGCAGCCATCTTGTTTTCCTTCTCGGTGGTTTTCCCCTGGATTAAACTGGTAGCTCTCGCGTGGCTCTGGCTCAGGCCTCTCAAGAGCGCGCAACGAGATCGTTGGTGTCGACGCCTAAAGACCCTGGGCAAGTGGTCGCTACTCGACACCTTTGTCGTTGTCCTCTTGGTCGGCTGTTTGCAGCTGTCGGCTCTCGTGAGCGTGGTGCACGCCTCGGCACAGCCCGGTGTGTACGCCTTCGCGGCGGCCATCTTCGTCTCCCTCGCTCTGGCTTTTCGCCTGGCTCGGCTAGCAGGACGGGGGGCGCCCGAAGAGAACCGGCCAGGCGTGCTTGGCTGGCCCGTGGTTTGTGCAGCGTGGGGCGCTGCGGGTTGCTTGGTAACGGCGCTCTGCATGCCCATTCTGCAAGTTGAGAAACGCGGCCTCAGCCACACCTATTCCCTGCCTCGCGGCACCCTCGACCTGGCCCAAGCTGGAGGCGAGTGGTGCCTCGCCAGCGGTGTTTTGGTCTTCGTCGTGCTGCTGCCCTTGGTTTGGCTTGTGGGCCTGGGGGCCTGCGCGTTTCAGTCGTGTCGAGGAAAAAAAATGAGCGGGCTGACACTCCTCTCCGCCCTCGAACACTGGACCATGGTGGATGTCTTTGCCTTGGGGCTTTGGTTGGTCTTCACCAAAGTTGGAGGTATAGCCGATGCCACTCCCCTGGTTGGATTCTGGTTCATGATCGTGGCCGGCGGTCTGTCTGTTCTCTGCGCCTGGCGCGTGCGGCGCATTGCCTGAGATGGTTGCCTGATGAAGTTGCCTGACATGTTTGGAGGTACGGCCACAGATCCCGAAGCGCTGGGAAGATGCATCGTTCTGAAAGATGGCGCCATGGCCACGGCGCTCTTCGCCCGCGGTCTCGATCCGGCTGAGCGCGCCACAGACTGGAACCTTTCCCGGCCCCTGGAGGTGCGAACGGTCCATGACGGTTTCCTCGAAGCGGGTTGCGACTATTTGCAAACCAACACCTTCAATTGGCCTGGAGCTGATCTGAAGGCCGTGCAAGCCGGGGCAGCCATCGCCCGCGCTGCGGTAGAGGACCACGGCGCGGGCCAGGTGGCGGGCAATCTTGGACCGGCCCCGGTGGGGGCTTCGTCGGGCTACATCGCCGAGCGCACGACGGCGGTCGTGGAGGCCCTCGTTGCTGGGGGCGTGGGCTGGATCAGCTTGGAGACTCTTGTCGATCCAGAGGCAGCGCGGGTGCAACTCGACGCTGCTCTCGCTGCCAGCGATCTTTGCGTCACAGCCAGCTTTACCCTCGGCGCCGACGAGAACGAGACCCGGGTTTTTGCTGGCGCCTCCATCGTCGAGATGGCGCAACAGCTCGAGGCCGCTGGCGCCGGGGCCCTGGGGATCAACTGCTCCGCTGGCGGTGCCCAACTCCTCCGCGCCCTGCCCGAGCTCCGTGAGGCCACCAGGTTGCCCTTGATCGCGGCTCCCAATGCGGGCACACCCCGGATTGAGCGGGGCGCCGTCATGCTGGAGAAATGGGTGTGGGACCCTTCGCCCCAGGCCTTCGCGGCAAATCTCGTGGCCCTGGTCCAAGGGGGTGCTCAGGTCGTAGGCGGTTGCTGCGGCGCGGGTTCGGAGCATTTGGCAGCGGCGCGGGCGGCTCTGAACGGTCTCGCAAACTGACTTGGGTCCGTCGGCTGGCTCCCCGAAAAGGGGTCGCTCGGACCAGGGAGAATCTCCCCGAATAGAGGGACAAAAGAGGCCCCCTGGAAGTGCAATTTCGTAGCGCGATTTTGCGGCGGGGGGCATTCTAGCACCTCGGCGCTGTGCGGGACTTGGAGTGGATCTCAACCGGCAGGCCGTCGCGCCCTGCTGCCATGCTCCCCAAGAATTTGTCTCCAGCCGTAGCCATGTGGCCCTTGCTTGTCACCGTCTCTCTGCTTTCCGCCACCGGATCAGCGAGCCCGCAAACGCCCACCGTGACCATTGCCCCGTCCGCGCCGTTGCTTCTCACCGAGGGCGGCGCGCAGGTAGATATTTCGGTGGAGCTTTCCGCAGCGCAGGCCGGTCCGGTCACAGTTCCCTTCAGCATCATTGGCACCGCCGTCTTGGTGGATGACTATTCTGTCATTCAAGCCAGCCCCCTGGTCATCCCCGCGGGAGCTACCAGCGCTGTCTTGAGCCTGGTGGCGGGCCTCGATGGTCTGCACGAAGGGCCAGAGTCCATCAGCATCAGCTTGCAGACGCCCACCGGCGCCGACCTCGGGACCGTATTTGAACACAGCCTGGTCTTGAGCGATGTGGATCCCGCGCCCAGCTTGAGCTTTGAGATCGCCAGATCCTGGGTGGTCGAGGATCAAGGCGTCCTGCCCGTGCGTTTAGTACTCGATTCAGTCTCTGCCTTGCCCGTGGATTTTGGCTGCTTCCCCGCGGGTTCAGGTTCCGCAGGCTCTGCTCTCATGGGCACAGACTTCAGCTTCTCCGGCAGCCTGCTTCAAATCCCTCCGGGCAGTCTCGATTTCGTCCTACCCGTGACCTTGATCGATGACGCGCTCCAAGAACGCACCGAGACCCTGCGCTTGGTGATCGATCCAGCCCTAACGAGCGGCGCGACTGTCGGTTCCTTGAGCGTGCACACCGTGACGATCCGCGACGAAGACAGCGCACCGCTGCCCGTGATCCACCACGGCTTGCAGATCACGCCAGCTCTCTTGGTTCTGCCCCAAACCCGCGTGGGGGAGACCTCTCTGCCAGGCCTGCTCTCGATCACCAACACCGACGTCATCCCGCGCACAGTTTTGGGCCTCGCTTTCGGCGGCACACGCCCCGAGCAGTTCTCCAGCACCCTTGTGGATCATACTGTGCCTTTCGTTCTGGCTCCTGGCGAGTCCGCCGGTCTCACGGTTTGGACTAGCCCCTCGGCTTCGGGGAACCACACGGCGTTCCTGCGAGTGCTACAGAGTCCCGCGGGCGCACCCACAACTGGAGCCAGCGTGAGCGCTTTGGGTCTCGGCCCCCTGGGCGAGGACATTCTGATGCACAGCGGGTGGCAGCCGGTGACCACCCAGAACGGCGCGGTTTTTGCCCCCGATTTTGGTTCGGATGGAGCGGGTACACTGAGCTCCCACGGGCGCCCCATCACAGGCACCCCAGATGACAGACTGTATCAGACCCAACGACAGGGCGCTCAGCTCGCCTACTCCTTCGCCCTGCCCTCCGGGGACTACGAGCTGGTTTTTCACTTTGCCGAGCCCGAGCACCACCTGACCGGCCTGCGCGTCTTTGACATCGTGGCCGAGGGGCAACTCTTGGTCTCCGACTTCGATGTGATCGCCCTTGCGGGTGAATGGGATCTGGCCGTATCGAGCGGCGCTCTGCAGATCACGGTGGCCGACGGCGGCCTGGATCTGCAACTCACAGCTAGCGTGGGCGAGGCCCTCTTCCAGGCCCTCGAGGTGCGCTCCATTGCGGTCATCGAGACGCTCCCCGTGTTTGTGGATTTTGGCTCCGTGCCCCAGGGTCTGCCCTCCCAGGCCGTGATCAATATGCACAACAGCGGCCTGCGCGAAGCAACTCTCACTCGCATCAGCATGACTCCCAACCTGGGCTCCGCACAGGATTTCACCCTGGAGGTGGATGGAGACATCTACAGCGGTTCGGGCGTGAAGGTGAATCACTTGCTGAATCAGGTGATCGCGCCCGGTGCGCTCCTCTCCATGCCGCTGACCTTCACGCCAAGCGAGCACGCTCACCACCACATCGACATCACTTTTCTAGGTGACTTCACGAGTACCCAGGTAGCCGTTGATGCCGAAGGCAGCGCCGAGGCCACCTGGGGTTTCCTGCATCCCGCCATCGCTCGCACCCCGCAACTCATGGTGGATTACGACGGTGACGGGCAAGAGCTCCTTCAGCTCAGCGGCGCCGAATCCCACACCCATGAGCCGGGTCGGAACTTGGTGGGCTACGAGTGGGCCGTCGATGGCGCGCCCTTCTCCAGCGCTGTGGACACGACCGTTTTGCTCCCCGTGGGTACGTTCGACTTGTCTCTTGAAGTGACCGATGACGGTTTGCCGCCCTTCAGCGCCACGGCCCATGAAGCGGTCCAAGTACACACCGCCGATCGCGTGCCCGAAGTGCTGGCCCTCTACTACTTGGACCCCGCAGGCAGTCCTGCGAACCTGTTGGACAACCCCCCCGCACGGGCTGACTTCATCGAGCGCACACTGACCCTCGGCGTAGCCCTTACAAATGGCACCCTGGGTGGCTCGCACCTCACGGGCTCCAGCATGGTCGAGTTGCGCTGCAACTTTACCGTGGGAGTCCAGGCCGACTACCAGTTCATGGCCACAGGCGGCAGCGACCGGCGCGTCCTTGTGGACGGCGTGCTCCACAGCGCGCCACTCACCCTGACTCCAGGTCAGCACAATCTCGTGGCGCGCTTTGCCGTGCCCGATGCCACCTTCTTGCCGGTGAGCCTCCTTGTCTACAAGGACGGCGTGCTCATGGAGAACTTCACAGGCAGCGTGACCCATGATGAGACCAACATCCTGCCAGTCATTCACAGCATGCCCGGTGCCGGAATTGAAGCTGGCGGCACAAGGCTCACGGTCGAGGGCTTTGGCTTCGTCCCTGAAGACCAGGTGACCTTGCACTGGGGCGCGACGAGTTTTCCCGCAGCGTCTCTGTTGGGTGTTTTGCCCGGCAGCCTGACCTTGATCACGCCGTCCGGCACGGGGATTGTCAGCGTCTGGGTGGAGACCCCTGTGGGCCTTAGCAACGCTGTGGATTTCGAGTACACCTCGAGCGGCCCGGTGCCCATTGTCTGGAACTCACTCAGCGCCCAGAACATCTCCGTGCTGCAACCGACGAGCCTGGCCTTCGGCCCCGATGGCCGGCTCTATGTGGGCCAACGGCCGGGCACTATCCAAGCCTATACCCTCGACTCGGCTTGGAATGTGATCGCCGTGGATAGCTTCCTCGGCGTGTCGAATCTCAGCAACTCGGACCTCTTAGGTATCGCTTTTGATCCCTACGATGCCACCGCCGGCGGTTCGTTGCGGATTTTCGTGAGCCACGGCGAGCACTATGCCAATGGCGGCGGCAGCTTCTCCAGTACCTCGTTCTACTCCGGCCAGGTGAGCGTCCTCGAGGGCCCGAACTTCGACACGCCGCTGCCCTTGATCTGGGGTTTGCCCGTGTCAAATCACGACCACAGCGTCAACGGCCTCGAGTTTGATCACGACGGCAACCTTCTGATCGCCGTGGGCGGCAACACGAACGCCGGCGTGACCTGGCCGATCATGGGCGACCTGCCCGAGTCGCCCCTCTCGGCGGCTATTCTGCGGGCTTGGATCAAGCGGCCCGCTTTTGACGGGCAGATTACTTACACCATCACGGCGACCGGCGCGCCCAGCAACGACCAGCGCGATGGTGAGATCGTCGACCTCGTCACCGGCGATGTTTCGGTGCTCGCGCCGGGACTGCGCAATGCCTACGACCTCGTTCTGGCCACCTCGGGACTGATCTACGCCACCGACAACGGACCCAACGGTGGCTTCGGACCCTGGAGCACGGGAGCCAGCACTGACTCAGGAGGCCAACATGCCAACGACATCGACAGCTTGGAGTTGATCGAGGAGGGCCGCTATTTGGGCCACCCCAACCGTTCCCGGGGTCGCTCGGATGAACGCCAGAATGTCTTCCATTCAACCCTGGCTGCGGCGCAGCCGGGTGTTTACAGCCCGCCCTTGACGCCCCTCGATTCCTCGGTCGACGGCATCGTCGAGTACCGCTCCGAGGCGTTCAATGGTCAGTTGCGCGGCACCCTTGTCGTCCAGAAGTGGAATGAGGCCCAGCACCTCGTGGCCCTCGCTCCCGGTGGTCGCTCGGTGGAGAGCCTGATGTTCGTTTCGCCCGAAGTGCACGGGCTGGATGTGACTAGCGGCTCCGGCGGTGTGCTGATCACCGCCGATTTCACGAGCAACCTGGTGCGTTTCATCGAGCCCGCCAGCGGCACGACCGGGGTCTTGGCCGTCTACGATGTGCACCCCTGGCGCGCGCCTGAAACCGGCGGCGGTCGCTTCGTCCTTGGTGGCCGCAGTTTCGGTGACCTCTCCAACACCACCGTCCTCATTGGCGGTCTGCCCGCCACCCTGACCGCCGTGGAGGCCACGCGCATCGAGGGTCTCTTGCCCGCTGCGAGCGGCGCCGCCAGCGCAACCTTGGTGGACATCGTAGTGCAGGTAGGCGTAGTTCAAGACACCCTCACCGCCGCCTTCCGCTGGCTGCCCGGGGCTCCGGGCTGGTCCCGTGGCGCCTGGTCCACGGGCGTCGACCTTCCCGATGCTCTGGGTGAGGTGGCCGTGGCCAACCTCGACGGCAAGCTGTTTGTGATGGGCGAAGGCACGACCAAGACCTACGCCTTTGATCTCGCCAGCGGGGTTTGGGACAGCACATTGGCTCAACGCATCTTCGCCCAGGCGCATCATTTCGCGATCGAGGTCGTGGACGGCAAGCTCTATTGTTTTGGCGGTCTTGGCGGCTCCCAGGGTTCGTTACAGATCTACGATCCCGCCAGCGACACCTGGACCCTAGGCGCGCCCATGCCTTGGGCTGGCGGCTCTTGCTCTTCAGCGACCATCGATGGGCTGGTTTATGCCAGCGGCGGCATCGTGGGTGGCACCACCGTGGGCAACCTGGCGGTCTACGACCCAGTCCTCGACCAGTGGAACCCAAGCGGCCCGCTACCGTCCATGCCGACGCCTGTGAACCATGCGGCGTCGGGCACCGATGGCCGTTATCTGTGGGTATTTGGAGGTCGCGCCGGGCCCAACACCCCCCAGCCCGGTTTTCAGAATGTCCAACGCTATGACCCCGCGACTGCGACCTGGACGGACAGCGCTCAACCTGGGTCGCCCTTGAGCCCCATGCCCTTGGCGCGCGGTGGCAGCGGTCACGCGGTTTGGCATGGCGAGCGCTTTTTCATCTTCGGCGGCGAGAGCTCCGGCGGCCAAGTTTTCAATGATGTCCAGGCCTATACACCCGCCACCGACATCTGGACCCTGGACGAACCCATGCCCACGGCGCGCCACGGCATCTTTCCCGTGCTTGAGGGCAACCGCATCTTTCTCATCGGCGGCGGCGTGACAGCGGGCTTTTCAGCCTCCGCAGTCGTCGAGATTCTGCTGCGCTAGCGCGCGATAGTCGTGACCAACTTGTAGGAGAGCCGCGCCAAGCGTCGGCGCGGATCGCTGAGGGGTGTTCGCCAGTAGCGGCCGAGCTTTTCGAGGTGATAGTCCACCACCGCATCTTCCACGGCGTCCATCAAGGGGTAGGCGCCGCGGCCCGCGGCGATTTGCCGCAGGAGGGCGAGAAAGCCCACGCGTTTCATGCCATCCATCCAGGCCGTTAGCCCCGTGCCGTCGCCGCGCACGCCCATCAGGTCGCGTTCTTCAGCGTCTAGTTCGAAGGAGGCATCGCCGGCGCGGAAGGCCACGGGCCGATCGCCTTCGAGTTGCACCTCGAGGGCCAGGACGGCTTCTGATTCTCCCTGCGGGTGGTCGCTGACGACGCCTCCCTCGAACTCAAAGCGCATCTTGCCCCGAGAGTAATCGCGCGGGTCGATGATGACTGCCTCGCATTCCGTGCCCGAAGGATGGGCGAGGGATAGCCGTCGCTCGCGGCGGCCCCCAGCGAGGCTTCGTTGGCGAGCGCGCACGATTCCCTCGCAGCCCAAGACAGCCTTCGCCATGGCCAGGCCGTGGTAGGCGTAGCCAGATTCCTCCAGGCGCACCGAGCGCAGTTCCCCAAGCGTTCCCGCGGCTTGCAGCATGGCGATAGGCGCAAAACAGGGCAGACAACTCGTGTCCTCGCTGACCCACACATCAGCAAACTTTTCTAGCCGGTCGAGGTGGCCCATGTGACGGAAGAGCATCACCGGCGTTTCGATCAATAAACTCGCTCCCGAGAGAGGAGTCTCCGCCAGACGCGCCAGCACCGCGGGCACCGCCTGTTTGGCCACCACCATGTAGACGAGGTCGATGTCGTCCAGCGCTGCGGTGTCGAGGTTGGCGAGGGCTGTGACCTGGAACTCTCGGCCTTCGGATTCGATGCGTTTTTCCTGGCGCGACACGACTCCAGCGAGTTCGAAGTGCTCCGAGGCCCGGGCAAAAACCGGCAGGGCTGCTTTGCGCACGCGCTCCCCCGAGCCGACGATGAGAACTCGGCGCTTAGCCATGGCTCGCTGTTTGTGGTTGGAAGACCTCGTTGCGCAGGTGCCGTGCCAGGCGGATTGAAAGCGCCACGATGGTGAATGTCGGGTTGGCGCAGCCGCTGGTGGGAAAGACCGAGCCTCCGGCGAGGTAGACATTGTCCACCGAGTGCAACCGCAGAAGAGGATCGCAAACCGAGGTCGTGGGGTCCTGGCCCATGCGCGTGGTGCCCAGGTGGTGAGAAGCATCCTGGCAAATGGGCCAGGGGTCTTTCGTAGCGATGTCGCTTTCGAGACGCCCGATGTCGTTGGCTCTGAATTCCTCGGCGAGGGCCGTGTGCAGCTCGGTCAGGGTGCGGCGGTCGCGGCTTGAGGTGTCGTGCTGCACGATGGGAATTGGCACGCCGTTGGCGTCCAGGTCCGTACCCAGGATGACGCGGTTTTCGGGGCGCGGTTCCATCTCCATGAAGTTCCGCAGGCGCACCCTTTCGATGCGCGGCTTCTTCTTGGCGACGAGGCGCCAGTACAAGTAGGAGAGCACTCGCTTGGCGTCGAAGACGATGGCGAAGAGGGCTGCGATCCACGAAAGAATCGTCTTGCGTTCGTTTTGAAAATCCGAGTCGTCGCCGGTCTCCGAGTAGTCGCGCAGCTCCACCACTTCGTCCTTGCGCCCGCTCTTCCAGCTACGCAAGACAAAGGCACAGCGTTTGACGATCAATACCAGGGCTTCGATGCCTTGGCTGTCGGACCAGGGGAAGAGGGGTTCGAGGCGTACATAGCTATTGAGCAAGCCGCGTTCGGTCTGCTGCTGCGCGCTGAAGCGCAGGCCTGCGTAACCCGCGTAGCCCTGGTGTAGGCAGCCAAAAAAGTAGGGCAATTGCTCTACCGGCCTTCTTAGGTGCAGAATGCCGCAGTAGTTCTTTGGGTGGTTCATCAAGAAGCGACCCACCACACCGTGTTCGTTACCCAGACCTTGCTCGCACATATCGCGCGATGCAAGCAAGAGCCGCGCGTTCTCAATCCCACCTGTGGCGAGCACGAAGACCCGCGCGCGCAGGAGTGTCTCGCGGCCCGAGCGCGTTCTTACCCGGGCGGCGCCGATGGCCCTGGTCGCGCCCTGGCGCACAAGCTCTGTCACCGTGGCGTCGAGGTAGGTGTCGATGCCTTCCGACTCGAATACCGCGCGTTGCTCGCGCCCAAAGTTTTGGGGCTCATCGCAGGCCAAGAAAACCTTTTCCTCCACGGCCTCCCAGAAGGGCTGCCAATCACCCTGGCCGCGCAAGACGCCGAAGCCCCCGGGGCGGTACAGGTCCTCGGGTGCGAAGCGATACCGCTCGGACGCCGCGCGCCAGTTGGGCATGAGTTCCTTGCGGCTGATGGGCCAACCGGCGTGTTCGAGCCAGGGACGCTCGGCCATGTCGATCTCATCGAGGGCGCTGGAGAGCCCCGCCCAGGTGGTCGAGGCGCCACCGAGCACGCGCTCGCGGGAGTACTCCTTGATCTTGATGCCCTCGCTCACGACCTCGCGCAGGAGATCGCCGCGGCGGGTCGTTTTCTTCAGCCCGCTCTCGAGCACACAGATCTTGAGCCCCGAACCCACCAGCTCGGCAGCCAGGGTGGCCCCCGCCGGCCCCGAGCCCACGATGCACAGGTCGTACTTCGGCAGACCGTCGAGGGCGATATCGTCAAGGTCAATGATCATGGCGCCATTTCCAGCAGGCATGCCGAGCCTACTCCAAAGCGACAGCCAAGCCTCAGCCGTTCATGACCTGCTCAAGGAAGTCGAGCATTTCCTTCTCTTTGGTGCCGCAGGCCTTGGCGGCGGCGCCGTAGCTCTGGACGCCCTCGGCGTCGTCGAGGGGGCCAGCGCACCAGCGGCACATGGTGAAGTTCAGTTGGAAACCGAGCTCGGTGTCCCGGAAGCCGAAAGGTGTTAGGAGGTCGAGGGAAACGCGTGCGGCCTGGGCGGCCTCGTCGCTGCGCACAGCCGAGAACTCTGCCTGGACCACCTTTTCCAACAGGCCACCCTCGTTCTTGGGATCGAGTTCACGACCCGCCGAAAGGAGTTCCTCGTCGGCCTCGCCTCGACTCAGAAGAGCCTTGAGGGCGCGCAGCTTGAGGCCCTTTTCGTTCTTGGGGTCTGCGTTGAAGCCCCAGCGGGCGGGCTCGATCAGCGGCGCGGCCAGGGCCGAGCTGTCGGGAAGCGACTCCAACAAGTCCATCACGGCTTGCCAGGCGGCGAGCTTCTCGGGCTCTGCGGCGGCCTGGAATGCACCCACGATCCGCTTGGTTTTCTCCAATACTGGCCGTCCCTCGCTGCGCAGCTTGGCCATGTTCTCGATGTACTTCTCCGGCCCGCCGTCGCGATAGCCGGTCTTGCCGAAGACTTCGCCCTCGGCGGTCATGAGCAGCACGCTGGGGAACCCCCCGATCTTGTACTTGTTCTTGAGTTCGTCGTTGCGCTCGGGGTTGGGAACCTTGGCCTTGGCCTCGTCGGAGCGTGGGAAGTCGAGGGCCACCAGGATGTACTGTTCGCGGGCGGCGACGAGGAAGGCGTCGTGGTCGAAAACTTCTTCGTGGAGCTTGATGCACCAGCCACACCAGTCCGAGCCGGTGAAGTCCACCAGGAGGTCCTTGCCCTGTTCCTTGGCGAGCTTGGCGGCGACATCGAAGTCGGCCTGCCAGGTTTCGCCCAGGCTGGTGGCGCCGGCCGGAATAGCGGTGAGAGTGCAGAGGCCGAGTGCCAGGGTGAGTTGTTTCACGGGTAGATCCTTGGTTGAGTTTTCGGTTGCGCGGGGTGAGTCCAGGGGGAAGCGGGACGGGCTTGCCCAGGAAAGCGGCCACCAGCATCGCAGAAACCGCTCCCGAGAAGGGCGGCAACCTGTGAGGGTTTACGGGTTGCTGCCTGAGTGCCCTCTTGTACGGGACGATGGGCCCCACGAGACCCCGTGGCTTCGTCCGGATTGTGTGTGGGGCCGCGGAGCCTGGCGGAAAGCCATCACCTATCAGTTGGACCTCCAGGGCAGGGTTCAGGGCCATCGCCAGCAGGGGTCATTCCCACAGAAACGAAGGGCCCAGAGAGCTCTTTTCACCGATCTTTTCGACAATCCCTGACCCGCAACTGCGCAATTGACGCTTTATAAGCGTAGGGATACCCGTTGAGCCATCTTTTGGGTGTTCCTCTTGTGCCTCCCGGTTGGCGCGGAACTGGGTCCCCCTGGGCGCATTTGCACCCACTTTGATTAGACACCACGGTCATTTCCGGGGGATTCCTTTCAGCGGCGCTGGGCCTGTCGATGCCCTTGGTTCGGGGGAGCTGAGGATTGAGAGAGTCTACTAGTGGGACGGCACAGTGAGGGGCGCGGCATCAGCTGCGCCCCTCACTTTTTGGCCCCTCACCTCTCGGGTCGTTGCCCCCTCCTCAGTCTCGAAAAAATGGGTACATGGCACCCCAATAAGCCTCATTTCTATCCGGCCTGGCGACCCTCCGGCCAGCTCTCCGGCTGGGGAAAATCCAGGATCTCATCGGTGGTGTAGCGCTTCTTGCACTCCAGTCGTGAGCCTTTCACAAGCCGCGTGCGAAAGGCCTCATCGCGCTCAAGCCAGATCGCGGCCGCCTCCTCCGGTATCCCGGCTTCCCGCAGGGACTCGGCCAGGAGCTGCGAGCGCAGGTCAAAGAGTTCGCCCGTGATGCGAATGTGCATGTGGGCTGGCACGGGCAGGGCTCCATAGTAGACCGAGGGCCCTCCCAGGGTCTTGGAGATGAAATCCGTCTGCTGGCTCTCGATCAGGTCCTGGTCGATGTCCTCGAAGAAGCGGCTCAGCCACGGATGAGCGTAGATCTTGTCGTAGAAAATCTTCTGCACGCGGCGAATCTGGATTGTGCCACCGACCTGGGAGTAGACGCTTTCGGGCTCGAGCATGGGACTGGGGAGCTGGCTGAAGAAGATAATAGAGCCTTGATGAGGCGGAAAAACCGGACTTCACTAGGAGGCCGCAAATATCTGATTCGGCTCCGGGTGGGGCTCATCTTGAGCCCCTTTGCTCGCCTTTCAGCGCCCTTCCTTGGGTCTTCTACGCCAGCGCACCGGTGCGAAGTACCACGACAGGACGGTCAGGCCTGCGAAGGCCCCATAGCTCACGGCCAGCGCCAGGGGCGAGGCTTCGATGAAGAGCAGGTCGTGGGCCCACCGCGCAACGAAGCTAGTGTCATCCATCGGTACTCCCGCCTGCCAGCGCAGTTCCCTCTCCCAGATTGTCAGGGGGCAGAGCCTGCCGGCCGCTGCCTGGCTGGCGATGAAGACGATCAGCGCCGTGTGGCCCAGGCGAAACCAGGGGTTGCCGATCCAGTGCCAGCTCCGCCAGCGCCCCACGAGGATGGCCACCAGGGACAGCACCACGAACAGCACCACGGCGAAGTGCACGATCACGATGCCATCGGCGAGAGCCAGGGCTTCGCCTGGGTCCTTTGGGTACCAGCTCCGCTGTTGCATCGCTTACGGCTGCTCCTCGAGCCGATCCCGCAGCATCTCCGCCAGCGCCGCGGACCACTCCGCCCGGGCGTTGAGTGCGGGCACCAGGAACAGGTCCTCGCCACCCGCCGCGCGAAAACTATCCCGCGCCGCCATCCCGATTTCCTCCAGGGTCTCCAGGCAGTCGGCCACGAACGCCGGGCAGAAGACCGCCACCCGCCTAACCCCGCGGCCTGCGCATTCCAAAATCCAGCTGTCGGTATGCGGCCTGATCCATGCTGAGCGCCCCAGTCTCGACTGAAAGCTCGTGGCGTACTCACCCTCTTCCAAGCCCAAGCGCGCCACGAGTTCCTTTGTGGTGGCAAAGCACTGGGCGCGGTAGCAATGGCGGTTTTCATCCCCGAGTGCCGCACAGCAATCCGCGCTTTCGAGGCAAACCCCGCCAGGATTGCTCTTCCTCACATGTCGTTCGGGCAGGCCGTGATAGCTAAATAGCACTTCCTCCGCGCCAAACTCCCGTAGAGCTTCTTCGGCGCAAGCCACCACCGCGTCGAGATAGCGCGCATCTTCGTGAAAGGCCTCCAATCCAGCCAGGGCCACATCCCGCCCCGACTTCCGCACCCAATCTTCCACGGCCACCCGGGACGATTCCGTCGTGCTCTTGGCCTCTTGCGGATAGAGCGGTGCGCAGACCACCCGTTCGCAGCCCACGGCCACGAGTTTTTCCATGGCTTCGCCGACAGAGGGCTGTCCGTACCGCATGGCGAGTTCCACCGGCCAGTCTGCGCCCAGTTCCTCCCGCACTCCGTCGCAGAGATCCATCCCGTGGTACAGGAGCGGCGACCCCCGCTCGTCCCAGATCTTCCCATAGGCTTTTGCCGAGCGCCCCGCCCGAGTCGGCACGATGATTCCATGCACCAACACCCAGCGCGCTATCCAGGGCACATCCAGCACCCGCCCATCGCACAAGAACTCCCCCAAGAACCTCCCCACCTCCCGCCGCCCCGGCCCCGCCGGCGTGCCCAATTGCATCAAGAGTACTCCGCTGCGCATGTCGAGCAGCATAACGCGTGAGGGTGGCGGGGCGAGCGCTGGGTCGGCCATGGGCCGTGCATTCCCCGTGGCCAATCACGGCTCGAGTCGCTAACCTACCCCGTGTTGATCGCGCCCGTAGCTCAGCTGGATAGAGCACGGCATTCCTAATGCCGGGGTCGTGGGTTCGAATCCCGCCGGGCGTACCAGCATGCGCTAGTGCGCTAGACTGATACCTCAAATGACTGCGCTCTCCCCTCTCGTGATCAAGTTTGGTGGTGCCGCTCTGGCGGACGGTGGCGGGGTGGGGAAAGTCTGTGATGTGATCGAAGGGGCGGGCGAGCGGGTGATTGTGGTGGTTAGCGCGCATAAAGGCGTAACAGCCCTGTTAGAAGAGTGCGCGAAAAAAGCGGCGGGGGGGAGCTTGGATACGGATGAAGTGCGGGTCAGACATCGCGGGCTGCTACGCGAGTTGGGCTTGAACCCGGAGTTCTTGGATCGACACCTGTTCGAGTTGAGGCAGATCCTGGTGGGGATCAGGCACAAAGGCGTGCTGCTCGCCGGAGAGCTGGACTTTGTGCTCTCGTTCGGAGAACGGTTGAGCGCGCGAGTCGTGGCGGCCGTGCTGCAAGGACGAGGGAAAGAGGCCACGCCAGTGGATGCCTACGACCTGGGCCTGACTACCGATTCGTGTTACGGAAAAGCGCGGCCGTTGCCCGGCGTGGCGGCCAGCCTACGGGAATCCTTGGCGGGCATTCCTGGCAAGGATGGCGGGGGCAACTTGACCACTTTGGGCCGCAATGGATCGGACCTGACCGCCGCTTTGGTGGCGGCGGCCGTGGGCGCACAGAGATTGGTCTTCTTCAAGAGCGTAAAGGGCATCATGAGCGCCGACCCGCGGGTCGTGAAGGGCACGCACCTGCTCGAGGAATTGTCCCTGATGGAAGCGGCTGAACTCGCCTTTCACGGCGCCGATGTCCTGCACCCGCGAGCCCTCGAACCGCTATTGCACAGTAGACAACAGGGCTGCGAAATCAGCGTCGAAGTGCGCGACATCGGACGGCCAGAAGTGTGCGGTACGCGCATCGGTGGAGTCGGCCGGGGAACAAATGTCGTGGGCGTGACCGGCTGCTCAAGACTGGAAGGACTGCGGGTGAAAAGCGGCGCAGGGGGAGGCTTGGGCGCCTTGTTCGCCCT